>JAEEGJ010003075.1_pt1 | contig 69015 bp, 66 predicted proteins | sample 8958761 | NCBI WGS metagenome assembly JAEEGJ01 (sample SAMN16246546, study PRJNA631951) | gut metagenome | biome: gut microbiome; feature: rumen; material: RS-attached | host: Bos | place: Iran: Karaj | collected 2018-10 | reverse complement strand
GCTCCAAAATGGGCAATGCACTCATGGTGGGCTGCGCACAGATGGGCATGCATTTTGTTGCCTGTGCACCCTCGGAATATTTCCCGAATATGGAACTGACTGAGGAGTGCAAAAAGATCGCCGCGCAGACCGGCGCGACGATAGAGTTTGAAACCGACCCTGCGACCGCTGCAGCCTCTGCTGACGTCTTCTACACAGACGTCTGGGTTTCAATGGGTGAGCCGGAAGGCGTATGGGAGAAGCGTATAAAAGACCTGCTTCCGTACCGCGTGACGGCAGAGCTCGTCACGCTGGCGGGACCGCAGGTACGCTTCATGCACTGCCTTCCGGCCTTCCACGACCTCGAGACCGAGGTCGGCCGTAAGATCCATGAGAAGTTCGGACTTGACTGTATGGAAGTCGAGGACGCGGTTTTCGAAGGGCCGCAGTCGATTGTCTTCGACGAGGCCGAAAACCGCATGCATACAATTAAGGCGGTCATGGCCGCAACACTTTCAGGCTGTATAGATAAATAAAAGAACGGACCCGAAACCGGGTCCGTTTTTTTATTCGAATATTTCAATGCAGCGCTCAAGCCAGGCGACGTATGACTCCTCTCTGAGCACCGCTCCGTCGAGGACCATATAGTCGCCGAGCTCGCGCGTGCCTTTCTTCGGGGGAGTATCATTGAACACCCTGGTTTTTATTTCAGCCAGGAAGTCGCGCTTCTCCATATGCTGAGCGCACTGGCTTTTAAGGAGCTTTAAGAACTCTTCATCCGTAAGGCTCTCAGAGTAGAAGGTGCGAAGGCGGAAGATATCCTTGTGAGTGCGTTCTATTGCAACGTCATCTTTAAGCCAGTCAAGAAATTCCTTTCTTCCGGCAGGGGTGATGGTATAGAGTTTTTTCTCCATTTTCTCACCGCGGATGTCGGTGTCAAAATCGAGCATGCCTTCCTCGACAAGCTTTTTGAGTTCAGGGTAGATCTGGCTGTGCTCGGCATGCCAGAAACTGGTAAGGGCTCTGTCCTCAAATGCTTTCTTTATGTCGTAGCCCGTCATGGGCTCTCTGTTTACGAGGCCTAGAATAGCGTACTTTAAGTTTCTCATAAGTCGCTCCTTATCTTTCTGTGTATCAATTATAACTAAAAAAACGCCCGCCCTCAATTGTCAGATATGACAAAATGAATATGTAAACATTTACATATTTGTCAATGGATTTTTGAATCACGTCAGGCTAATATAGTATTGTGAGATTTTATATCGGAGGGATAATATGAGCACTTTCAAACATCCCGTTCATCTGCCTGAACCTTCTTTTACGGAGATTTACAAAGGCTTCGTGGAGTTCGATTCGGACATTGAGAATACGGAAATAAAGCCCGGCTGCCGCAGGGCCTTTAAGGTCGTGAGCGGTTCTGTCACGGGAAAAGTAAATGCAGATATAGTGCCTGTTGTGTCAACACTCTGGAAATCCGTTGACGCTTCAGGTGCTTTGTGTTTTGAGAGCAAATTCGTGGCAAAGCCGGGAAAGCTTGTCACAATCTCATGCGATGTATACGGCAGCAATAAAGATATGTTTCATATACTGTATGACACCGGATGGCCGAAATATACATGGCTCGCTCATACGATTACATTTATAAAAGTTGACAGGGTTGAGGGTAACAGAGTTTCCTTCACCTGTCTGCAGGTTGACTGAGGAGGTGCGCATTATGAAAACAAGGTTTCTTTATTACACTGAGTGCGCATGCCCCATGGCCATTCATCCGGTCGGTCTCAAAGGCCTCGGTGTGCAGGTTGTAATCCCCATAGAGGACGGACCCGTTGAGGGCGATGTAATAAACGGCTGCATCAAGCCGCTCGGAGCTGACTGGAATACCATTCATCTGCTGGGAATTACATCGGACGTTCTCGCGAAATACCAGATACATACTGATGACGGTGCCGTAATCGATCTCTTCACAAACGGCAGGATGAAGGTTAAATGGAAGGACGTTCCGAAAAACATAATCACCCTGAAACATCATCTTTCCGACTATCTCTACTTCAGGGAGTTTCTTTACTTCCATACCGATGACGAGCGTTACAAGTGGCTTGAGACCACACCGTGCTTCGCGATGATATCGATGAAGTTTACGCTTAAGAACAGAGCACCTTATTTCCTTATTTCTTACAAGGCTTATGCCATAGTGGAGGATTGACATGGATTACAGAATCAGACCTTTTACGACAAAGAGCGAAGAGGGTAACACAATAAGGGGAATTATTGTATCGCCCAAGAACTTTACGGGAAAACTTCCCGCCATTGTCATGTCACATGAGTTCTGCGCGAACATGTGGACGACTTTCAGATACGCGAGAAAAGTTGTAAATGACGGCTATGTATGCTTCTGCTACGACTTTACCCGCTCCGGTTCGGGCATTTCCGGCGGCAGTTCAATCGGCATGAGCGCCGTTCAGGAGTCCAGGGATGTAATATCAGTCCTGCACTATGCTCAGTCCTGCGACTTCGTCGACAAGGATGATATCACACTCTGGGGCTGCTCACAGGGCGGTATGGCCACGGCCCTTGCGGCTCCCGAAGTCGAAGACGAGATTAAGAGAATAATACTTTACTATCCGGCATTGTCCATATGTGATGACGCCAGAAAAGGCTCAATGATAACCGCGCGTTTTGACCCCCAGAATCCGCCCGAGAAATTCTGGTGCGCAATCGTGCACGTCGCAAGCAATTACTGTACTGACGTAATTGATCTTGACCCGTATGAGCAGATCTGTAAGTTTAAAAAGCCGGTACTTTTAATCCACGGCACGAAGGACCATATAGTAAATGTTTCCTATTCAAGAGAAGCTGCGGAGAAATACCCGTGCTGCGAGTATCATGAATTTCCGGCAGAGCATCTCTGGATAGGCGGCGGCGCCAGAAAGGCTGTCGCGTTCACACGTGATTTTCTGAGAAATAATAAGTGAGGTAATTATGGCAAAATTCGTAACGGCGGCTCAGGCTGCTGAACTGATTGAGGACGGCGCGACTCTCGCCGTCGCCGGAATGGGACTTTCCGGCTGGGCGGAGGAGATAGCCTGCGCCATCCGCGACCGGTATAAAGAGACCGGTCATCCGAAAGGTATTAACTTGAAGCAGGCCTCGGCTCTCGGCGACTGGGGCCACGGCAACAAGTTTGTGGGCTGGGACCGCGTAAAACGCGACGAGCCCGATACCGAGCACGGCGCGCGTGGTGCGACACGCCTCGGCGAGGCCGGACCCGGCCTCGTCACCAAATGGACCAGCGCGCATATCGGCTCTGCCTTCTCGCTCTGCGACCAGGCACGTGCCGAGCAGCTCGAAAGCTACTGCCTGCCGCAGGGAGTAATAGTCAACCTGTGGCGGGAGATAGCGGCAGGCCGTCCCGGTCTTATAACAAAGACCGGACTCGGCACATTTGTCGACCCCCGTGTTGAAGGCGGCCGCATGAATGCGTCCGCAAAGGACGAAATAGTCAAGGTTGTTGAATTCGGAGGAGAGGAGTACCTCTACTATCCCGGATTTCCAATAGATGTTGCAATACTTCGCGGCACTATAGCCGATGAGAACGGTAATATCTCTTTCGCTCACGAGTCCGTAATCAATGAGGGACTTGCGGTTGCTGAAGCCACAAAGAACACAGGCGGTATCGTCATTGTTCAGGTCGAATACATCGCAAAGAAAGAGACATTGAACCCCAAGGAAGTAAAAATTCCGGGCGTACTTGTCGACTATGTCGTAAAGGCGAACGATCCCATGTCATGTTGGCAGGCAGAAGGCGACTACTGGCAGCCTTCCTACTCCGGCCAGATTAAAATTCCCCTCGGTGAGATCAAACCGATTCCTTTCGACGAAAGAAAAGTAATCTGCCGTCGCTGCGCCATGGAGCTTAAAGCCGGCAATCTCATAAACCTCGGAGTGGGAATGCCTGCCGACATATCGAAAGTTGTCGCTGAAGAAGGACAGCTTGAGAAAGTCACAATGAGTACCGAGTCAGGTATGGTGGGCGGTGTGCCTTCGGCTCTGCCGAGCTTCGGAAGCGCATACAACCCTGAAGCCATAATGACTCCGAATGACATGTTTGACCTCATTTCCGGAGGAGGCCTTGACGTCACCTGCCTCGGAATAGGAGAGGTCGATAAGGATGGCAACAACAATGTCTCCCGCATGGGCAAGCGTCTTACCGGCCCCGGCGGATTTATAGACATTACTTCTTCAACTAAAAAGGTTATCTTTGCCGGAACATTCACCGGTCACGCCGAGTATGAAATAGGCGATGGCAGGATAAAGATCACAAAGGAAGGCGACATTAAGAAGTTTGTAAATACTGTCGGACAGATTACTTTTGCCGGTCAGTACTCTCCTGATACCCAGGAGGTCTTCTATGTGACCGAGAGAGCCGTTTTCAAGCTTATAGACAAGAAGATGACCCTTATAGAGATTGCGCCCGGTATAGACCTCGAGAAGGACATTCTGGCGCAGATGGATTTTGAACCTGCAATCGCTTCTGACTTAAAGGAGATGGATCCTGCAATATTCCGTGAAACCTGGGGAGGACTCACATTATGATACTTGATGAGAAACGCCTGCTTATGAGAAAGCTCTGCCGCGAGTTCGCCGAGAACGAATTCACAGATGAACTTCTCGACAGGCTTGAGGAGACGGGCGAATTCGACTGGGACATCTTTCATAAGATGGGACAGTACGGTTTCTGCGGAGTGAAGATTCCGAAGGAATACGGCGGACAGGGCGGAGACTCGCTCGACTATGTCATCATGGTTGAGGAGTTCGCAAAAGTCTCACCCGTGCTTTCGCTCTACGCAAACACTTCAAACTCACTCGGCGGCGGACCGCTTATGATCTGCGGCAATGAGGAACAGAAGGCAAAATACCTGGGCGATGTAGCCTCGGGTAAAAAGATAATGATATTCTGTCTCACGGAGCCGGGCGCCGGTTCCGACGCGGGCGGCACAATAACAACCGCGAAAGAGGACGGGGACTACTTCATCTTGAACGGCCGCAAGACCTTTGCGTCCGGCGCACCTGTAGCTGACTATGCCTGCGTTCTTGCAAAGACGGATACGTCTCTCAGGGGCTCAAAAGGCATTTCCATGTTTATTGTTGATATGAAGCTTCCGGGTGTCACCTGCGGCAAGCCCGAGCACAAGATGGGCATTGTCGGCTACCCGACCTCCGACGTCATCTTCGAGGACGTCAGGGTCCATAAGGACGATATGGTCGGCAAGCGTGACAAGGGCTTCGGCGCCGCGATGGCGACCCTCGACGGCGGCCGTCTCGGTATCGCCGCCCAGTCTCTCGGCATTGCCGAGGGCGCCTACGCCGAAGCGCTCAAGTATGCGAAAGAGCGCAAACAGTTCGGCCAGCCGATTGCAAACTTCCAGGCAATCAGTTTCATGCTCGCTGACATGGCGACCGAGATTGAGGCCGCGAGAGAGCTTATCTATTCAACTGCGATAAAGAAGGATGCGGGAGATCCGGAGGCATCAAAGCTCTGCGCTATGTCCAAACTCTTCGCGTCTGAGATGTGTAATCGTGTGGCCTACAATGCCGTACAGATTCACGGCGGTTACGGATACATCAAAGAGTACAAAGTCGAGCGTTTCTACAGGGATGCCCGTATAACCTCGCTTTACGAGGGCACATCACAGATACAGCAGCTCGTAATCGCAAATACGATTTTAAGATAGGAGGGCACTTATGAAATACATAGTATGCGTAAAACAGGTGCCCGATACTCAGGGCAAGGTTGCCGTAAAAGAGGACGGTACAATGGACCGCTCCAAGATGGCAGCCATTATAAATCCGGATGACCTCAATGCCGTTGAGGCAGCGCTCACGCTGAAGGACAGCAATCCCGATGCAAAGGTCGTCGTAGTCACAATGGGACCTCCGCCGGCTGCGGGCATGCTCCATGAGCTCCTCGCCATGGGTGCTGATGAGGCCGTTCTGGTATCCGGCCGTGAGTTCGGCGGCTCGGACACATTCGCCACATCACAGATTTTAGCCGGCGCCATATCGCATATCGGCATTGAAGCAGATGATGTCATCTTCTGCGGCCGTCAGGCGATAGATGGCGATACGGCGCAGGTAGGACCGCAGATTGCCGAGAAACTCGGCATACCGCAGATCTCCTATGCCGCCGACATAGAACAAAACGGCAATACACTTAAAGTAAAAAGAGTCCTTGAAGACGGATATATGACCATAGAAGCTGACACGCCCTGTCTTATAACCTGCATCAAGGAACTCAACAAACCGAGATATATGACGGTTTCCGGCATTCTGGAATTTGATAAGAAGCCGTACTCTGTCTTTGACTATGAAACACTCAAGGATGAGCCCCTCATAGAAGCCGACACAATCGGTCTTAAGGGCTCACCGACAAACGTATACAAGTCATTCTCACCGCCGCAGAAGGCTCCGGGCAGAATGATTGCTGCCAATGAGAGCGGCGTGAAAGAGCTGGCGCAGGAACTTGCCGCCAAGCACATCATATAAGGAGGAAAAAGAGATGTATGACTGCACTGACATAAAGTCCTTCTCAGGCGTTATGGTCTTCTGTGAGGCCCGTGAAGGCAAAATCAATACCACATCCTTCGAACTCCTTTCGGAAGGAAGAAAACTCGCTGACGACCTTGGTACGGAACTTTCCGGACTGCTTATAGGCGGTAATGTCAAAGCTCTCGCAAAGGAAATCGGCGGATACGGTGCCGACAAAGTATATGTTGTCGAGTCTCCGCTTCTTGAAACTTATACCACTGACGCTTATACTAAAGTCATAAGCGATGTTGTTCACGAGAAAAAGCCCGAGATACTTCTCATAGGCGCTACGAACATAGGCCGCGATCTCGGCCCGCGCTGCGCCGCAAGGCTGCATACCGGCCTCACAGCCGATGCCACGCACCTCGACATTGACACGGGCAAGTATCTGGACTTCCTTCGTGAATCCTCGACAATCGATGTCGATTCGATGAAATGGGATATGGAGGACAAGGGCCTTAAAATGACCCGTCCCGCTTTCGGCGGTCACCTTATGGCGACAATTATCTGCCCGCGTTTCCGCCCGCAGATGTCAACCGTCAGACCCGGTGTTTTGAAATGCGCTGAGTTTGATCAGGCGAAGGCTGATTCCGTGGTCGTCGAGGAACTGAAGACCGACCTTTCGGATGCTGACCTTAAGACACGTGTTCTTGAGGTTGTCAAGGAGACAAAGGAGATAGTCGATCTCCTCGGCGCCGAAGTCATAGTCTCAGTCGGACAGGGTATTGCAAAGGATCCCGAAAAAGGCATCGCTCTCGCATCGGAACTCGCCGAGGCGCTCGGCGGAGGAGTCGTCGGCGCATCCCGCGCCGCAGTTGACGCCGGTTTCATCTCGGGCGACCATCAGGTCGGCCAGACGGGCAAGACCGTCAGGCCGCGTATATACGTCGCCCTCGGTATCTCCGGCGCCATCCAGCACAAGGCGGGCATGCAGGACTCCGAGTATATTATCGCCGTCAACAATTCGGAGACGGCCCCGATATTTGAAGTCGCGGACTACGGTATCTGCGGTGACCTCTATACCGTTGTTCCCATGCTTATTAATGCGGTGAAAGAAGTGAAATGAAATGAGTACACTCCGTAACATTACAATCGATCAGGCTCTCCGTGAGGCTGTCGAAAAGTACCCGGACAACAAGGCCATAGTCTATGGTGATGAATGCTACACCTACAGGGAATTTGATGAAGCCGTCACAAGAATGGCATCCGGTCTTATAGACTGTGGCGCCAAAAAAGGCGACAGGGTAGGTGTGTGGTGCGATACATCGCCCAAGGCAATTATCGCCATGTTTGCCTGCTTCAGGGCGGGTTTTGTGCTGACAATGTTCAACACCTCACTGCTTCATCAGGAGATGATGGAGCTTATGAATGCGATCGATATCAAGCAGCTTATTATCGGTGAGGGTTACAAGAACGTGGATTTCATAAAGGAGTCCGAACTCTTTTATGATAATGTACCCGCTCTGCAGAATATTCTCTACATCGGCAACGATTTGACGAGAAGAGAATATAAGAATATTGCCAGGTACAGGGGTACAGCTGATGATCTTGTTTCGGAGTTTTCAGAGAAGGTCACTCCCGAAGACGATGCCTGTATTCTCTTTACAAGCGGCACAACCCATACGGCCAGACCTGTTGTGACATCCAATTACAGCAGGGTAAACAGCGCTCTTTTACAGGGTGAGGACATAAAAACCACAGAGAACGATGTTTTCTGTATAACTATGCCCATCTTCCACTGCTTCAGCCTCAATGTCAACATAATGGCACCGCTTTTTTACGGAGCCTGTATCTGTATTCCGAAATCAAGGCATACGGGTGACGTAATTGAAGCGGTAGTAAAGCATAAATGTACCGTCATGAGCTCTGTACCTTCTTTCTACCACGCCCTGATAGTAAAGCAGGATCTTTCAAAATTTGATATATCAAGCCTCCGTGTAGGATTCATAGGCGGCAGCGCCTGCCCTCCCGGACTCTTCAAGGAGATAGAAGAAGTTTTGGGATTTACTCTTCTCTCCAGTCTCGGTCAGACTGAAGCAACCGCAGGCATAACCGTCGCAAATCTCGATGATTCTCTTGAGGAACGCGCAACGACACTGGGTCATTTCATGGATTATATTCAGTACAAATTCACCGATGAAGGCGAGATCTGTATCAAGGGATACAATGTCATGAAGGGCTATTTCAATGATCCCGAAGCTACGGCAAATGCCATTGACAGCGAGGGATGGCTCCATACCGGTGACACCGGTTATCTCAATGAGAACGGAAATCTCGTCTATACCGGCAGGTGCAAGGAAATCATCATCCGCGGAGGCGAAAATATAAGCCCCATGGAGATTGAGAAGATTATGGCCGATGACGGAAGAATAAGGGCTGTCAAGGCAATTGGCGTACCCGACAGACACTACGGTGAGGAAATTGCGCTCTGCGTAGTAAAAGAGGAGGGTGCCTCAATCACCGAAAATGATATCCGTGCCATCTACAGAATGAAACTCGCGGATTTCAAGAATCCCAAGTACATCTATTTCTTCAACGAGCTTCCCGAAAATGAATTCGGAAAGGTAAACATAGAGGAACTCAGAAAAGAAACGGCATATAAGCTCGGCGATTACCGCGAGTAGGCCGGAACTGACAGAGGAGATTGGTACCATGGGAATTAAAATCCGACCTTTTAAGATTAAAAGCAGCGGTGTCCGCCTGTGCGGATACAGCTTAGTGCCGAAAGACGCTGACGGGAAGCTTCCTGCTGTAATCGTAAGTCACGGTTTCGGCAGCAATATGCTCATCTCATACTCATATGCCAGGGTCTTCGTTGATATGGGATATGCGGCCTTCTGTTACGATTTCCCGAATTCGGGAAGCAGTATCTTCTCCGGAGGCTCAGGCACCCGGATGAGCGTCATAGACAACAAGGAAGACCTGAAGAATGTTCTTGAGTATGTCCGCTCACTTGATTATATTGACACGGACCGCATAATACTTGCCGGCTGTTCACAGGGCGGAATGGTCACTGCCCTGACGGCACCCGAGGTTGAAGACAGGATTGAGAGAATCGTTCTTTATTATCCCGCTCTCTGTATACCTGACGATGCCCGCGCGGGCAATGTAATCGGCACGAAGATAGATCCGGATAACATACCGGATACCTTCCGCGCAATCGTTTTCAAGGTCGGAAAGAAGTATCCGCTTGATTCGATGACGCTTGACCCTTACAGGGAAATCTGCGGTTTTAAGAAACCGGTATTCATAGTCCACGGCAAAGAAGATAAGATAGTGAACATCGATTATTCCAGACGGGCCGCGGAACTTTATCCGGACTGCAGGCTTGTTGAGGTGCACGGTGATCACGGATTCATTTTGCGGGGCGGACGTGCATCAAAAAAGGCAACGAGAAAGTATCTTTCGGAAATATAAGAGAGGAGAGAGCTTTTATGAGCAAAATAAAACAGGAAAAAATCCGCCGGCTGACACTCGCCGGAGAGAACAAGCAGCCTGACTGCGTGCCCATTACCAGTCAGATAGAGACTTTTGCCTACGGCTATGCGGGTACGACAATAGCCGAGGTTAAAAAGAATCCGATAAAGGGTGTTCAGGCTTATAAAAAGTGCTACGAGGACTTCTATTTTGACGCTTTCTTCGAGCCCATTTTCGTCCATCCGTTTGCGTTTTTCGACGGACTGGGTGCTGATTCATATTTTGCATCCGATGACGGTGTAACTGCTCAGCACAAGGAAATAGCTCCCATGGAGGGCACGGAGGAGGAGTACAAAGCACTTATCAAGGACCCGACAAAGTTCTTCCTCGATGTCATAAATCCGAGAAAGTTCCCGAACTTAAACGGTGCCGAATCCGGCCAGAGAAAAGCCGTTGTCGATGCAATGAAGGGCGCAGGAAGCTTTCTTGTAGGTATGGGCGGAGGCAATATGGCACTCCCGATACTTACCGACACCCCGGGCTTCATGGGCGGTTTTATAGAGATGCCGTATGACAATATCTTCGACTTTCTTCGCGGATTCAAAGGCTCATCCATTGACATGCGCCGTCATCCGGACCTCCTTGTTGAGGCGACAGAGGCTATCTTTGAGACATACACAACTGAGTGTGAGAAAATCTACTCATTCCTGAATGCTCTCTCATCGCCGCCGAGACTCGTAAAGAACGCATACAATGTATTTGTTAAAGCGGGCGAGCCCGAGTGCTCTTCATTCCCGTGGTTCTTCAATCCCACACATGCGCCTTCTTTTATGAACCAGCAGCAGTATGAGAAATTCTACTGGCCGACATATAAGAAAACCCTTGAACTCGTAACCAAGTGGGGCGGACGCACATGTACGCTTCTCGAGGGCGAGTGGGGTCCCGAAAAGCTCGAACTCTTCAAGGATCTCAAGAAGGATTCTGTAATCCTCTATGTCGAAAATGACGATATATGCGCCGCAAAGAAGCAGGTGGGCGACTACCAGGCCATAATGGGCGGTATGCCGATATCACTTCTCAAATCCGGCACGAAGAAAGAATGCCTCGATCATACAATGAAGGTCTACGATGAATGTGCTCCGGGCGGAGGATTCATTTTCACGACCGATAAATCGCTGCTTTCGACAGATGACTGCAATCCCGAAAACCTGAAGGCCGTAAATGCTTTTGCGCATGCATACGGCAGATATTAAGAGGAGGTATGAACGATGGAGAGAAAATTTTCCGAAATAATCGCCGATCAGCTTCGGGGTACCCTGAAAAAGTTTATACCTGTCTTCTGGATACCGGGAATAGGCGACAGACTGCTTGACAGACTTATGAATTCCTATGCCATAAGCCTTCTCTGGAAGGGTTGGGTAATGCTTTCGCTGATGTAATATGAAGAAACGATACAGAGTGCTCGTAAGCGACAGCTTTCAGCTGATATTCCTGGGTCTTGTATATGCCTGGAGTATCTTCAAGAAACCGCTGGCTGCCGTTTACGGGTGGAACGATTCGCAGCTTACATGGACTTTTTCGATTTCGATGTTCATGTTCTGTATAGGCGGTTTCGCAGGTGCGCAGATATCAAAACGCGTACCTCATATGGTTATAACCTGGATATGTGCCGTGCTGATGGGCGGCAGTTTTGTGCTCATGAGCACTATGACCGCTCTGTGGCAGATATATGTCCTCTACGGCGTCATAATAGGCTTTTCAGTAGGCGCGGTATACAACTGTATACTCGCTACGGGAAACCGCTGGTTCCCCGACAAGGGCGGCCTTATTGCCGGACTGCTCCTCATGTTCTTCGGAGCAGGAAGCCTTGTTTTAAGCCCGCTCTCAAACTGGCTTATGGAGTCCTTCGGAATAAAACATGCCTTTATGATTATCGGCATTGTCTTCCTTCTCGTTTTCATTATGGGCGGCTTCTTCGTTGTCGCGCCGAATGAAAAGGAGAGCGAGGAGCTGAAATCGCTCCTCGCCAAAAAAGAGGCCGCGGCAAAAACCATGCCGCCCGATTTTGAGACAAAAGAGATGCTGAAAGCACCAAGCTTCTGGCTTTATATGCTCTGGTGCATTATGGTCTCCTCAATCGGCCTTGCGTTGCTCGGCCAGATTGCCACAATCTCCGGATTTGTCGGCCTGACAACCGCAAAGGCGGCCCTGATGGTAAGTCTTTTCGCTGTCTTCAACGGCCTCGGAAGACTGTTCTTCGGAGGCTTCTATGACAGACGCGGCAGACTTGTCACAATGACAATCTTCGGCATATTCTTTATTCTCGGAGGAATAGCGCTTTTCATCGGTGTTACCCACGGCGCGGCAGTGCCGGTTATTGTTTCCTTCGTCCTTTTCGGCCTTGCGTACGGCGGTGTCACACCCACCAACGCAAACTTTGCCCGATCATACTTCGGGAACAAGAACTACGCCACCAATTTCAGCATCATTAACTTCAACCTGCTTGTTACGGTTTTTCTGGGTCAATTTGTAGGTTCAACACTTTTTGTCAAAACAGGAAACTATACAGCGACTGCTATCGCAATATTGATCCTTTCGGTGATTTCTCTCATTCTCCAGTTGTTTATAAAACCGACCGCAAAACCGGAATAAGAAAAGGGCTCCCAGCGGAGCCCTTTAATTTATTCTGATGTCTGCACCGGCTGTTCCGGCTGTTTTTCCTTGAGCAGTACGAATTTCTCCATGGGGAAGAGGACGAGCATCTGTACCATTCCCGCGGCGAGTCCTGCTATGGTTCTCGCGAGTTTTACGAGCACCGGAATGCCGATGTTTGAGAGCCAGCCGAATACGGCGGCCTGAAGCCATGTGGAGAAGAGGATAAGGGCTACGAGAAGGAAAATATAGATGACAAAGCAGTAGGTCGGAGCGTCCGACTTGAATGTCGTCTTCTTATTCTGTATGTAGCCGTAGATGTTGGCTATGGCGTTTGAGAGGAAGAAGGGGAGAACATATCCCCAGGTCACAACGCCCGCAACAACGTATTTTGCGTATTCCGCAGCGCCTGATTCCTTGCTCACGTCAAAGAGGGAGTCCGGCACGAAAATATGCTGAAGGAAACCCGGGAGTGTCGCCGTTACATTGTCGAAAATGAGCGGCAGCAGGTTTGCAAGAACCAGCTGGATTATCGTTACGCCGAGTGAGACAACAAGGAATTTGACTATCTGCCAGAGAGTCTTTATGCCTCCGCCTTTGGCCTCGGCCTTTTCATCAATGTTTGTAATGAAATTTGCCATGGTGTACCTCCGAGTATATATGTATAAATCCATTTTACTAAAATTCCGGTTGCCTTGCAACGAGTATTAAACTGTGATAAAATATCTGCGTTGTTTTCAGCATGGAATCGAGGTAGCAAAATGAGCAGAACAACGAAAGTGAAAATATCAATTACCCTCAAGTTCATCACGTTCATCTGTGTGCTTTCCGCATTCTTGATGTATGTTGACGGCATTCCCAATCTTCTGATGTTCTTTACGGGACAGAGCAATTTCCTCATAGGCGTACTTCAGCTGATTCTCGGGATCTTGCTTATCCGCAGTATGAAGTCCGGAAAATACGAACTCGATACCGTACCGTATATTCTCCAGCTCATCTGCACTGTTGCCATTACCGTAACAGGCATAATCTTCTGCGGAGTGCTTGCGCCCGTATTCCTCGCTTCCGGCGCACCGCTCTCGTTTATTCTCTCGCCCTATCAGATGCTTCTGCACGTAGTGGTTCCCGTTCTCTCAATAGTGGATTTCCTCTGCTTCACGAGACCGCAGAACTTCACTTACAAGTTCCGCGACTTTGTATGGCCGATATCCTATCCGCTCTTTTATCTGGCATTTCAGGTTATCTGCTATGTCAGGGGAGTTGAGTTTTATCCCGGAGTCACTTATCCTTACTTTTTCATGAACTGGGGATCTCCCGCAGGAGTCTGGGGCTTTTCAAAAGAGATGCCGTACTTCATGGGCGGCGGTTACTGGATAATCATTATCCTGCTTCTCGTACTCGGAATTTCATTCCTTTATCTGAGGATTGTAAATAAGCACATTGTAAAATGTCGTGATAATTTAATTTAAGGAGTCTTATAAATGAACACGTATGAAATCACCATCTGCGGCCTTACCCGTCATCTTCCTATCTGTGAAGTAAACGAGCATCTTGACATAGCCGGTTTCGTTATCTTCGGCGATGTAGAGATGACCGTAAAGTGCGCCGAGGCTCTTCTGGCAAAGGCGCCTGAGTTTGATTACATAATCACGGCCGAGGCGAAGGGCATACCCCTCGGTTTCGAGATGGCGCGTCAGTCCGGCAAGCCTTACATTGTAGCCAGAAAGGCCACAAAGCTCTATATGCTTGAGCCCTTCGGTGTTGAGGTGAAATCCATCACTACAGAGCGCGTGCAGCACCTTTATCTCGACAAGAGTGAGGCTGATCAGCTCAAAGGCAAACGCGTAATCGTCGTTGATGATGTAATTTCAACCGGTGAGTCGCTTAAGGCCGTTGAGATTCTCTGTGAAGAAGCAGGCGCAAATGTAGTCGGAAGAATGGCTATCCTTGCCGAGGGTGATGCAGCGAAACGTGACGACATCATCTTCCTTGAGGAGCTTCCGCTGTTTTTCAAATAAGATAAAAATGAAGAGCGCTTCACTTACGAAGCGCTCTTTTTTATTTTCTTCGGCAGTATTGAAACTGCGAGGAGGACGGCGAGGGAGGCGGCTGAAACCGCGGCGCCGGCTGCGAGGCCCTGAGGCCTGTAGTGCAGGCTGACCGTATGGTCGCCCTGCGTCAGTTTAATGCCGAGCAGCGCGCCGTCTATGCTTACGATATCGCCGTCCGGAACCTTTTTGCCGTCAACAGTGACGGCCCAGGATTTGTCGTAGTTTATTGAGGTGAAGAGGAGGGAGTCGGACTTCACGCTGACCTTGCCCTCAACCTTTGTGTCAGTCATCTTTGTGACCGTCATTCCCTGAGAAGCAAGTTTCTCATAGCCCTCTTTGAAAACGTCTTCATTGAGGCCGTAGGTGTATACATCGACATAGCCTGATGTGCCATCTTCAATCGGAATATCAATATAGAGCAGTTCGCCCGCCTTGTGTACACCGAGGTCGAAGATGTAAGGCTCATCGATTGTCTGTGACTTCAGCCAGGTGCTGTCCTCGTTCCTCATGGTAACGGTCTTTACATTGGCTGATTTTACGAAGATATAGAGGTTCTGTTCCTTCTCGGGAATCAGCTCGAGAGTGAAGGATGCGCCCTGATCGTCATTGGTCTTGTAGAAGACGAGATTGCCGGTTGAAAGGTCGGAGAATTCATCAATATTGTAGTAGATACAGTCGACAATCGGAACGGGCTCAAACACGCCTTCGAGACCTGTTGCGTCCTTCCAGAAATTGCTCTGGTTTATGAAGGGATCGGTGTTTCCGCTGCCCCATTCGGAGACTGCGGAAGGAACTGCAAAGCCTATGGGCAGGCAGTATTTATTCTCATAAGCCGTGAATTTGTCAACCGTGCGTATTTCTTTGTAGAAATGATCCGAGAGGTCGATTGCAGGTGTGTTGTTCACCAGATATTTCAGCGAGAACATCGCGTTGTAGACCGGAGTTTGGGGATTATAAGTATAGCTGTTGATGTAGTTTCCGAACATACCGAGATTCTGCTGGAGATTCGCGGATTTCTCGTATGCCATTGAGGAGAAGACGGAGAGACCGTTGTATCCGTACCAGGAGTCGTCCATGCGGGCACGGAGAGAGGTGAGTTCCATGCGGTAGAAATTGTTCTTCTCTCTCTTGTCGAGTTCGGATTTCAGTTTACGGAAATCCGTGTAGTCACCGGCATAGTTTGTCTTGGGCTGGTCAATGTCGTAATTATCCGTGTTTGCAATGGCAATTTCCGCGAACATGACGCAGAATACGAGAGCCGCCATGGCTCCTGCGGAGAAGCGCGAATTGCGCATGAGATAAAGAACTACGGTATATATGATTACGAAGACGAGACTGATTATAACCGTATCGGTTCCAACGTTCTTAGAGCCGATTTTCTCAACTGCAATGATGAAGAGGGCAAAACCGATTCCGACATTAAGTATTTCTCGTCCGGAGAGTTCTTTAATCTTGAAAAGGGCCCTTGCGGCTATGGTGATGAGCAGGAATGAATAGCAGTAGGACCAGCGGTAAGGCAGGTCATTCGGGAAGTGGAATGCGTGCCAGATGTTGTTGAGCCAGTTTATGTCAAACGAGAGCGCGAGTATAAGCAGCAATACGAATTTTGCGACTTTTTCGCGCAGCGGAATTGAACGGATATACAGGAAGAGAAGGGCCAGCATTACCGTGGCTATGCCGCAGTAGATATTGGGCAGGACATCGTCACCGCTGCTGCGGATTGTCGGCTCGAGAGCCGCAAAGTGCTGGCTTAAAAAGTCAAAAGCGTTGAAATAGAGTTTGAATTCCTTCGGGAAACTGTCGGATGTGGCCGAGCAGGTCTTCAGGCAGTAGAATGTCGGAAGCAGTGATACTGCTGCGAGGCCGCCCGATATGAGCGAAAAACCGACGAGTCTGCCGAAGTTTTTAAGAGTGCTGAGCGAGGCCTTCTGCGTGGCTGCTATGAACATAATCGAATAAAGGATTATGAAGATACATACCATGTATGCCATATAGTATGAGGCGAACATCAGAAGTGCCAGGGAAACAACGTAGAAAAGGCCTTTTTCACCGGTAAGAATCTTCTCGAGACCGAGAATGATAAGGGGAAGGAGAACCATTCCGTCGAGCCACATGAAGTTCCAGTAATAAGCTACGAAATAGCCTGAAAAAGCATAGAGAATACCCAGCCCGGCAGTCAGGAAGTCCGATCTGCCGAACTGAGGAGATTTTTTCAGATAATATGTCATTGCTCCTGCGGACAGGGCTGCCTTGAGTGAGATTATGAAAGCAATACACTCTGTGGTGTTCTTATGTCCGAACAGGAGTATGAGATAAGAGAGGGGACTTGCCAGATAATTTGCGTAATTGCCGAGGAAACTGCCTCCGCCGCCGGATGTCCAGGAGTAGAGGAGACTCTGCCCGTGAACTACTCTGTCATACAGTTCGGCAAGTAACGGACCGTACTGATGGTACATGTCCATTCTCAGTATGGTTATGTCGCCGAAAGGCACCATATCGTAGCAGAATGCTATGAGCAGCATTATGCCGAGAGAGGTGCCGAAAGAGAGCAGTATAAATCGCCAATCAAAGGCAAATTTTTTAAGTTTTTCCTTCAAATCACATACCTGCCTTTAAGTCTTGCGATTGAAAGTATAACAAATTTTTATATATTGTACAATAAATTTAAAAGTTGTATAATTGGTAAGTACGATTGCATAAATATTCAAGGAGGACAAAATTGTGGCAGAAAACAACTACAAAGGCGGTCTTGTTATTTCCGAGGACGTCATAGCATCTATTGCCATCAATGCCGCAAAGGACGTGGACGGTGTTGCGGGTCTCGGTGTGAGACCGAAGGACCTTTACACATCCTTCAAAGTCAATGCCGACAATATCAGACACGTGAAAGTCGATATCACGGATAACGACATCAAACTCCACATCTATCTTATTCTGTCCGCTTCAGCCAAAATCCAGGAAGTGGCGAACGCTGTACAGAAAGCAGTCAAAGCTGCAGTACAGAATATGACCGGACGTGTGGTAACCAAGGTGGATGTCACCATTTCCGGCATTGAATCAAACAGCGGAGTTGACACTTCGGCCGAACCTTCAGAACTTTAAACGGCTTATCAAACCCTCCGCGGTCATGCCATGGAGGGTATTTTTTGAGGTGTATCTATGACAAGAAGTCAGGAGAGAGAGCAGGCTTTCACTCTGGTATTCGAAAAAGGTTTCAACACGGACCTCTCCATTGATGAAATCTATGATATGGCAGTCGAGTCCGAATTCATGAAACCATCTGCCTTTACCGAGAGGCTCGCTAAACTCACTGCTGAGAATACGGACGCAATAGATGAGAAGATAAAGGAATTCTCCGTGGGCTGGACACTGGACAGAATCACAAAGGTCTCGCTCTCTATTCTCAGAATTGCGGTCTGCGAAATGCTATATATGGACGATGTACCCGTCGGAGTCTCAATAAATGAGGCTGTTGAACTGGCAAAGAACTACGCCACCAACGAGGACGGACAGTTCATAAACGGTGTCCTCGGCAGCATAGCGAGGGACATGGAGAAGAAATGAGCCTGTTTCTCGGAATTGACACGAGCAACTACACAACTTCCGTTGCTCTTTATGACGCGACTGAAAAAAAGGTAATACAATCACGCAGACTTCTGCCTGTGAAGGAAGGGGAGCGCGGCATACGTCAGTCCGACGCCGTCTTTCATCATACGCAGCAGCTGCGCGAGCTTCTTCCGAAACTGCTCGCTGAAAACGGCAGCGTTTCAGCTGTGGCTGTTTCGGTCTCTCCCAGGCGCGCAGAGGGCTCGTATATGCCCTGCTTTACCGTCGGACATACCGTTGCCGCCTCTGTCGCTGCGGCGCTCTCGGTGCCGCTCTATGAGGTCTCACACCAGGAGGGACATATTGCTGCGGCTCTTTTCGGCGCCGGCAGGACCGATCTGCTTGGCAGTGACTGCTTTGCGTTCCATGTCTCCGGAGGTACTACGGAGTCCCTCCGTGTCAGGCAGGAGGGAGACAATCCCGTGTCCGCGACACTCATCGGTTCTTCAACCGATCTTAAAGCCGGTCAGGCAATTGACAGGGTCGGCCTCATGCTCGGTCTGAGATTTCCCTGCGGACCGGAACTTGAAAAGCTTGCGCGTGAGTCCGCGAAAACCAAAAAGGACTTTCCTGAACTTAAAGTCTCAATGAACGGAGCAGACTGCAGTCTCTCCGGAATTGAGAACAAGTGCAGGGATATGCAAAGCAGGGGCGAACCCGCATGTGACATTGCCATGTTCTGTCTCTGCAGTATTGAAAAATCCATAGAAGGTATGTTGAATGCCCTGCCCGATGAGAAACTGCCCATAGTATTCTCGGGAGGCGTCATGTCTGACATCATACTTCAGGAGCAGCTGAAACATTTCTGCCTGAGCACGGGCAGGGAAGCAGTATTCACAAAACCGGAATTCTCAAGCGATAACGCGGCGGGTGTCGCGATTCTCGCTTCATTTTACGGAGAGAACAATGATTAATGTGACACCGGAGGTATACTCCGTTGCACAACTCAACAACTATATCAAAGCCCTCTTTGAACAGGACATACCTCTGACCTGTGTCGCAGTTGAGGGTGAGATATCCAATTTCAAAAATCATACTTCGGGCCACTGGTACATGACACTGAAGGATGACACATCCGCCATCCGCGCAGTAATGTTCAGGGGCCAGAATGCCCACATAAAATTCGTGCCGGAAAACGGTATGAAGATTCTTGCCGTCGGACGCGTGTCTGTTTACGAGCGCGACGGCACCTATCAGCTCTATATCAACGACATGATGCCCGAGGGCGCAGGAGCGCTGAGCATCGCTTTTGAACAGCTCCGCGCAAAACTCGAAAAAGAGGGACTCTTTTCTGATGAGCACAAGAAGCCCATTCCGAAATATCCCAAGGCCGTCGGTGTCGTAACTGCAGAGACAGGTGCGGCTTTCCAGGATATCTGCAAGGTCCTGAAAAGGCGCTGGCCGGCAGTGAAAGTGGTTTTATCCCCGGCCCTGGTCCAGGGTTCGGATGCGCCGCCTTCAATTGTCAGCGCCATTGAGGCGCTTGACAGGTCGGGTCTCTGTGATGTCATGATTGTGGGACGCGGCGGCGGTTCGATTGAGGATCTCTGGTGCTTCAATGACGAGAGTGTCGCACGTGCGATTTATGCCTGTAAGACACCTGTTATTTCCGGTGTGGGCCATGAGCCCGACATAACCATTGCGGACTATGTCGCTGACAGACGCGCTCCCACACCTTCCGCTGCGGCTGAACTCGCCGTGCCGGATGGCACTGCCGAGCTTGAACGTCTTCGCAGCCTGTCCGCGCGCATGGGACAGCTTGTCGGGAATAAGGTTCAGATATACAGACTGAGTCTGAACGCCCTTACATCGCGCAATGTCATGCAGAGCCCTCTTGCACTCGTAAATGAGCGCAGGCTCCTGGTTGACTCATATACCGACCGCATTTCGGCTTCAGCGGGGAGAAAGGTGACTGACGAGAGGAATCGCTTCCTCGTCCTCACGGGCAAACTTGACGCATTTTCGCCGCTTAAGGTACTCTCCAGAGGTTACAGCATAACAGAGGGTCCCGGCGGTGTGGTTAAATCTGTATCCGATGTCTCCGCCGGAGACAGACTTACTATAAAACTGAGCGACGGCGCCATAGGCGCGGAGGTAGTTTAATGGAAGAACTCAGCTATGAACAGCAGATGAAAAGGCTTGAGGAGATAGTCGCAAAACTCGAGGACGGATCTCTCGGACTCGATGAATCACTCAAGCTGTTTGAAGAAGGTACCAAACTTGCTGCCGAGTGCAACAAGGTTTTGAATAATGCCGAGCAGAAGATAATCAAGCTCTCGGGGGAAGAGGAACAATAATGGGAAGCGAATTACTTTCGGCACCGGCGTTTAAGCACTATACCTCACTTGTTAACCTTGTAAACGCCACTCTCGGCGACTACCTCAGCATAAACAACATGCCTTACCAGGTGGTTGCCGATGCAATGCAGTACAGTGTTGAAATAGGCGGAAAACGCGTCAGGCCGCTCCTTGTACTGGAGTTCTGCCGGATCTGCGGCGGAAACATCTCGGACGCACTGCCTTTTGCCTGTGCTCTTGAACTCATTCATACATATTCACTGGTTCACGATGACCTGCCGGCAATGGACAATGACTCCTTCCGCCGCGGCAAGGAATCAACCTGGAAGAAATACGGCGAGGCTTACGGCATCCTTACGGGTGACGCTCTTTTAACCTATGCTTTCCAGATTGCTTCCGATGCAGGTGTGTCTGACCATACAACCACCATCGCCACCAGATGTCTTGCAAATTATGCGGGCATCTTCGGAATGATAGGCGGCCAGACTCTCGACCTTCAGAACGAGATGTCCGAGGATATCACGCTTGAAGACCTCAAAGAGACTCACAGACTTAAAACCGGCGCTCTTATCAGGTGCGCCTGTGAACTCGGCTGTGCGGCGGCAGATGCTTCTTCCGAACAGTTTGAAGCCGCCAAGAAATATGCCGAAAACCTCGGCCTTGCTTTTCAGATTACCGATGACATACTTGATGTCACCGGAAATCCCGAGGTCCTCGGCAAGGAAGTGGGACAGGATGCCGCAAACGGCAAGGTCACTTATGTTACACTGCTCGGAGTGGAAGAAGCCGAAAAGCTCGCCGCCGAGTATACTCAGAATGCTCTTGACGCCCTTGATGCCTTCGACGATGTCGAATACCTGAGAGAGGCGACAAAATATCTTCTCAACAGAGAAAACTAGGAGAATCCAATGGTTATCAGATATCTGGATAAGGTCTCAGATGACAAAAAGGAACTGAAAAAACTTTCGTACAGGGAACTCAATGTTCTGGCTGACGAAATCCGCCGTACGCTGGTGGACACCGTCTCAAAGACGGGCGGTCACCTCGCGTCCAATCTCGGCGTGGTCGAACTGACTATTGCCATGCACAGGTGTTTTGATACCCCTAAGGACAATTTTGTGTTTGATGTAGGCCATCAGGTTTATACGCATAAGCTTCTGACAGGCCGTTATAAGGATTTTTCAACCCTTCGCCAGGACGGTGGCCTTTCAGGCTTCCCGAGCCCTGAGGAGTCGCCCCACGACACTTTTGCCGCGGGACATTCCGGAGCATCCGTCTCGGCAGCATATGGACTTGTCGAGGCAAAGAACCTCAAAGGCGACGACTCGTATACCGTAGTCGTAATAGGAGATGGTTCTTTCACCGGCGGCCTGGTCTATGAAGGGCTGAATAATGCCGGCCGTAAGAAGGGAAAACTCATCGTCATATTAAATGACAATGAGATGTCGATATCTTCACCGGTAGGTTCCCTTGCAAAGTATCTTACGACATTCAGAACAAACAAGGTCTACTACAAGGTGCGCAACACTGCAATAGATGTCCTGGAAGTTCTCCCCGGCGGGGCGGGAATTTCTTCGAGACTCGCGATGGCCAAGAAGATCGTCAAGGACTACATCTACCAGAACAACAATTTCTTCGAAGATCTCGGATTTCAGTACATGGGCCCGGTCGACGGACATAACATAAAGGCACTCTGCCGTGCGCTTGAAGGTGCTAAGGAATTTGATGACAAGCCGGTTCTGCTCCATGTCAGAACCGTAAAAGGCATGGGCTATCAGCCCGCCGAACTTGATCCTTCGCAGTTCCACGGTATATCGAGGTTCAACGTCATTACCGGCGAGCCTCTCTCTGTGCCGGGTAAGAAGAACTATTCCGATACTTTCGGCGAGCTCCTTTGTGAACTTGCCGCAGAGGACAGAAGGATATGCGCAATAACCGCCGCAATGGCTCTCGGTACCGGTCTTGAAGACTTTGCCAAGAGATTCCCCGACAGGTTCTTCGATGTCGGCATAGCCGAAGAGCATGCCGCCACATTCTCGGGCGGTCTGGCGAAAGGCGGAATGATTCCGGTATTTGCCGTATATTCCACATTCCTGCAGCGTGCCTATGACGAACTGGTCCACGATGTTTCAATGCAGAGCCAGAAAGTCATTCTGGCAGTTGACCGCGCGGGCTTCGTAGGTGAGGACGGCAGGAGCCATCAGGGCCTGCTCGATGTCGCATTCCTGAAAACAATTCCGGACTCAATGATATACAGCCCGAGTTCTTATGCCGAACTCTCGCTTCATCTTCGCAGGGCCGTAGAAAACGGCGGCAAAGTCGTCGCTGTCCGTTATCCGCGCGGCTACGAGGGCTATCTGCCCGAAAACTATGCCGCTTCGGATGAGAATGTATCTTTCTTCGGAAAAGAGGGCTCATCTGTGGCTATGGTCACATACGGCAGCCTGTTCTCAAACGCCTGTCTTGCAATGGAATCTCTCGAAAAACAGGGCATTGATGTCAGGATAATCAAACTCAACAGGGTATGGCCGATTGACGAAGCCGCTGTCAGAGAGGCGACAAAGTCAGGCACAGTCCTGTTCTTTGAAGAGGGCATAAAAGCCGGCGGAGCCGGAGAGGCTTTCGCCTCCATGCTGCTTGACGCGAAGTACGGCGGTGATTACAGCCATATTGCAATAGACAACACTTTCGTACATCACGCAGCCATAAAGGCTCTTGAAGAGGAATTCGATCTCTCGCCTGAAAAGATGGCGGAAGAGGTGCTGAGGAGAGTAAAGAATTGAGCGAAAAGATAAGGCTTGATGTCGCTGTCTTTGAGCAGGGCCATACGGAGAGCCGTGAGAAGGCCCGTGCCCTGATAATGGCCGGACAGGTTTATGTCAACGGTCAGAAGGAGACAAAGGCAGGCGCTCAGGTTAAACCTTACGATTCAATAGAGGTCCGCGGCAGCAAGATGCCTTATGTCAGCCGCGGCGGATACAAGCTTGAAAAGGCCATGAAGGTTTTTCCCATCGACCTTTCCGGGAAAACCTGCATGGATATCGGCGCCTCAACCGGAGGCTTCACCGACTGTATGCTGCAAAACGGCGCCGTCAGGGTCTATGCCATTGATGTCGGCTACGGACAGCTTGCCTGGAAACTGCGTTCAGATGACCACGTTGTTAATCTTGAACGCACAAACTTCAGGAATTGTACAAGAGCGGAAGTGCCTGATGAAATTGATTTTGCCTCAGTGGATGTATCTTTCATCTCACTCAAAATCATTCTTCCCGTCATGAGGGAACTGCTCCGCGACGGCGGACAGGCGGTGTGCCTTATAAAACCTCAGTTTGAGGCCGGCCGTGAAAAGGTCGGAAAGAAGGGCGTTGTCAGGGAACTCTCCACTCACGAAGAGGTCCTGACTGCAATTACCGGATTTGCCGTGGAAGCCGGCTTCTCTCTTAAAGGCCTCGACTTTTCACCAATAAAGGGCCCTGAGGGCAATATTGAATATCTCATGTTCATCGAAAAAACGGATGAACCGAAAAATGAACTGGACTTTACTGCGGCCCAGCTTGCCGCAAAATCCCACGAAGTACTGAACACGGAGGGAGAAAAATGAAGATAGCGCTCCTGCCCAATATCACAAGGGAGAAGGCAAAAGACATAACTCTCGAAATCTGTTCCTGGCTTGACAGGTACGGAGCTGAGTACGCGTGTCTTGCCGATATATTTGAGGAGTTCACTGACGTGGCAAATATGAAATCCATGGAATTTTCCGAACTTCTTCCCTGGTGCGATGTAGTCATCTGCGTAGGCGGAGACGGCTCCGTGCTCAATGCAGGTAAGCAGACTGTTGACTATAAAAAACCGATTCTCGCCATCAATGCCGGACGTCTTGCCTTTATGGCCGGTCTTGAGAGCGACGAACTTGAACTTCTGAAGAAACTCATTGACGGTGAGTATACGATTGACCGCCGGATGCTCATAGATGTCAGAGTGACGCGAAACGGCAAAGTGATTGCAGAAGAAAACTGCATAAACGATGTTGTTCTCGCACGCGGCACACATATGAAAATCACCGATATTGACGTTGACTGTGACGGTAAGCGTTCCAACACCTACAGGGCTGACGGAGTAATCGTCGCCACACCTACCGGCTCATCGGCTTACTCGCTCTCCGCGGGAGGCCCTATTATCAACCCGTCCATGGAGGCGATAGTTGTAACGCCGATCTGTCCTCAGTCGCTGTTTGCGCGTTCCACCGTTTTCAGCGCCGAGAACAAGATAGAAATCTATTGTGATGAAAACTCATCAAATACGGATCTTTATCTTTCGTTTGACGGAAGCACTGCGGTTTCCGTTGACAAAAACGACAGAATTGAGATATGCAAGTCTGAAAAGACTGCGGAATTCATAAGAATAAAGAACGAAGCGTTCTTTGAGATACTGAACAACAAGCTTGCGGGAAAGTAAAGGGGAAAGAAATGAATATCAGAAAACAGAGACAGGAGACAATTCTCGAACTCATCAAGAGTGAACCGATAAGCACGCAGGACGAACTTATCGCCAGACTGCGTAAAAGGAGTTTTGAGGTGACACAGGCCACCATTTCCAGGGATATAAAGGAACTCAAACTCGTAAAACGTATCGGTCCCGGCGGCAAATCAGTCTATACCGTGGGTGATACCTCATCCTCGAGACTCTCTCCGAAATATAACGCAATATTTACCGAGTCGCTCGTGAGCGTTGACTACGCTCTCAACACCTGTGTCGTTAAAACACACACGGGTATGGCAAATGCGGCCTGCGCCGCACTTGATGCCTCGGACAATCCCGCTGTTGTCGGCACCATTGCCGGTGACGACACCATCTTTGTTCTCTGCCGCACGGAAAATGATGCGCAGGAACTCTGTGAAAGAATTAAAGGAGCTTTATAAACCCAATGCTTTCAGACCTTCGGATTGAAAACATAGCCGTCATTGAATCTGCCGCCATATCTTTCGGCGACGGACTCAATGTCATGAGCGGTGAGACCGGCGCAGGTAAGTCAATTATCATCGACGCGCTCTCCGCCGTGCTCGGCGAACGCACGTCGAAGGAACTTATCCGTACCGGCGTCGAAAAAGCGCAGGTCACCGCTCTCTTCAGCAACTGCGAAGCCAATGTTTCCAAGGTCCTTGATTCCCTTGATATTCCGCGAAATGATGATAAATCCCTGCTTGTCTCGAGGATTATCTCCCTTGACGGCAGAAACTCCTGTAAAATAAACGGCTGTCCCGTGACCGTGACCATGCTTAAGACTCTCGGAAAAGAGCTCATAAGCATACACGGACAGCATGACAGCCAGAATCTTTTAAACCCCGAGTGCCATTACAAGTATCTTGACGCGCTCGGAGACAACGAAAAACTGTATCTTCAATACCTTGACAGATATACCGCATATTCCGAGCTCTACCGTAAGTTTAAAGCGCTCTCCCAGAATGAGGAGGAGAAACAGAAACGTATAGAGTTCCTGCGGTTTGAAATAAACGAAATCGAGAACGCCGGTGTACGCGTCGGCGAGTACGATGAGCTCTGCGACAGGCGAGACCTTTACCGTAACTCGGAAAAGGTCATAGGAGGCCTCAGGGACGCTCTGGCGCTGCTCTCGGATTCCGACGAGTCCGACGGCATTGTAAATGCCATGTTTGAAGCCTCAAAGTCGGTTGAAAAGTCAGCGGCCCACTATGAACCGGCCTCGAAACTCGCTTCCTCTCTGCTCGATATCACGTATGCGCTTGAAGAGAAGAAGAATGAGATAGAGCAGACAATATACGACTGTGAATTTGATCCCGCAAAACTCGCTGAGACGGAGGAGAGAATCAGTTTTCTCTTCAGGCTCAGGGAAAAGTACGGCGAGACCGAATCCGATATACTGGAGTATCTTGAAAAATCGAAGGATGAACTTGAGACTCTTCAGAATATGAATATCAGCAAGGAAGAGATAGAGGCGCAGCTTGAAAAGGACAGAGAGGTTCTTCTGGACCTCGCCGAGCGTCTTACCTCAGCCAGAAAGCATGCGGCATCGGAATTTGAAGTCCGCGTAAAACACGAACTCTCTTTTCTCGACATGCCGAATGTTGAAATCAGCACAAGTTTCGAGCGCTGCAAGCTCAACCCCACAGGTGCGGATGTGATTGAGTTTCTCATTTCGCCGAACCCGGGTGAGGCGCTCAAACCACTGGCAAAGATAGCCTCGGGCGGTGAACTCTCGAGAATCATGCTGGCAATACAGAATGTCCTCTCAAGCAGGGACAATGTCGGCACAATGATATTTGATGAGATTGACACCGGCGTCTCAGGCAGTGCTGCCGAGAAGATCGCCAGGTCTCTGAAGAATGTTTCAAAGAAATGCCAGGTTATCTGCGTTACACACAGTGCGCAGGTTGCATCATATGCCGATGAGCACTTCCTCATAACAAAAGAAGTAAAAAACGAAAAGACATATACCCGTGTGGATGCGCTTGACCGTGAAGGCCGGATAGGCGAGGTCGCCCGCATTATCGGCGGCGTGAATGTCACTGAATTACAATTAAAGAGCGCTGAAGAGATGATCGACAGCGCATCAGCATAAGGAGAAATTTATGAGAATTTATGAAGAACTGGTCGCCAGAGGTCTTATAGCCCAGGTGACCAATGAAGAAGAAATACGCAATATGGTAAATGCCGGTAAAGCAAAGTTCTATATCGGCTTTGACTGTACTGCAGATAGCCTTACCGCAGGTCATTTTATGGCGCTCACGCTCATGAAGCGCCTTCAGCAGGCGGGCAACCAGCCTGTAGCGCTCATAGGCGGAGGAACAACCATGATAGGCGACCCCTCGGGCCGTACCGACATGCGTAAGATGCTTACAAAAGAGGACATTGACCATAACGCGGAGTGCTTTAAGCGCCAGATGGAGCGTTTCATAGAATTCGGTGAAGGCAAGGCCATAATGGTTAACAATGCCGACTGGCTCTTAAACCTCAATTATGTTGAACTTCTGCGTGAAGTCGGACCCTGTTTCTCAGTCAACAACATGCTGAGGGCAGAGTGTTACAAGCAGCGCATGGAGAAGGGACTATCCTTCCTGGAGTTCAACTACATGATTATGCAATCATACGATTTCTACTATCTTTTTAAAAACTACGGCTGCAACATGCAGTTCGGCGGAGATGACCAGTGGTCGAACATGCTGGGCGGTACCGAACTCATCAGAAAGAAACTCGGAAAAGACGCCCATGCCATGACCATTACTCTTCTTACCGACTCACAGGGCAAGAAGATGGGCAAGACTGCAGGCAATGCAGTGTGGCTTGACGCAAACAAGACTTCTCCTTATGACTTCTATCAGTACTGGCGCAATGTTGAGGACAGCGATGTAATGAAATGCATCCGCATGCTCACCTTCCTTCCTCTCGAGCAGATTGACGAGATGGACAAATGGGAGGGAGCTCAGCTCAACGAAGCCAAGGAAATCCTCGCATACGAGCTTACAAATATGGTTCACGGCAAGGAGGAGGCCGATAAGGCACAGGACACTGCCCGCGCTCTCTTCTCCGGAGCCGGCGACATGGAGAACATGCCGTCGACAAAGCTCGAACCGGCTGACCTCACAGACGGCAGAATAGGCATTCTGACGCTCCTTGTAAAAGCCGGTCTCGCGCCGTCGAACGGCGAGGCACGCCGCCTCGTGCAGCAGGGTGGCATCTCCGTTGACGATGTAAAAATCACCGATCCGCAGACCTCATATGACACTGCCGCTCTCGGTAACGGAATCGTAGTAAAGAAAGGAAAGAAAGTTTTCCACAAGATTACTTTGTAAGACGATTATGAAGAAGTTTGCTCTTTCATTTCTGCTTGCGCTTTTATTCTGCGCGCTCTTTGCCGTACCCGCATTTGCGGCTGATTTCACGGCAACGGTAAACGGCGCTGCCAACACAAAACTTGCTTCAAACACATCGTTCATTTACAGAACCGATGTCAAGGCGGGCTCAACCATCGAAATCAAGTCTCAGACTGAGATTGACTCGATTTATGTGGTATGGTACAAAGTTCCGGGAGAGTGGACCTTAAACGGAACGCAGACAATAAATGACGGTTTCCTGCAGGAACTCGTAAAACTTGATCAGCCTTCCGCGACCGTTACAATGAATGTCAAAGATGCCTCAGGCATCTGCTATATCAGGGCCTTCAGCAAAAATGAAACTATTCCCGACAACATCATAAAGTGGGAAGCTCCGAAGGAGAAAGTCGATGTAATGGTCTTCTCCACGCATGCCGATGACGAGACCCTTTTCCTCGGCGGTGCGATGGCAGATATTATTGCTCACTATCCGGATGCCTCAATTCAGCTTGTCTATATGACAAACCATATAGGTCTGGAGCCGTTTCGTGAGAACGAGAGGCTTGAAGCTCTGAAAGTGTATGGCATAAAAACATATCCGATTGTCGGTTTTACTGCTGACGCATATGCCATGGACACTCTTGAAGCCGGTCTTAAAGTCTGTGACTACGATAAGATTCTTGCTGATTTTGTCGATATTATCAACAAATACAAACCTCAGGTCATTATTACTCAGGATTTCAAAGGTGAGTACGGACATGCCCAGCACATTGTCATGACAAAGGCTGTCACTGAGGCAGTTGAAAAGTGCGCCGCTGACGGCACCTGGGATGTTCCGAAGACCTATGTGCATCTGTACAAGGACAGCGGAGCTATTGAACTCGATCTCCGTCAGCCTCTTGAAGCCTACGGCGGAAAGACGGCTCTTGATATTGCGAAGGAAGCTTACCTTAAACATGAGTCTCAGCAGCGCTGGTGGTTCTATGTCTCGGACGACTATAAGTACAGCTGTGATGAATTCGGCCTCTGGAGAGCTACGGTTCCTGCCGATACAGGCAAGGATATGATGGAGAACATCAAGACCTACGCCGTACAGGAGAAGGAGGAGGCTGAGCGCAAGGCGGCTGAAGAGGCTGCCAAAAAGGACGAAAAAGTCCCTTCGAAGGACAAAGCACGTCCCACAACGGGCGTTTCGGCCACGCCCTTCATAATTATCGGCTCGGTTTTCGGTGTGCTTCTGCTCATATTCCTTTATCTCGTCGCGACGGCTAAAAAACGCTCGCAGAGAAGGGCAAGGAAGCGTGCTGCCGAGCGCAGGGCCGCAAATACAAGGCAACGCTATCAGCCGAAACACGGTAACAGAAAGAATTGACATTACATCAATTTTTTTAGATAATAAAAAAGATGAATAAAAATGGAGGTAAATACCATGAAGAAATTCGTATGCACAGTCTGCGGTTATATCTACGAAGGCGATACCCCTCCGGCAGAATGCCCGGTATGCCACGTAGGCGCTGACAAATTCAAGGAAGTAGTAGGCGAGATGAAACTCGCTGCTGAACACGAGTACGGCATCTATGCCAAGACTGTAAAGAACAACCCCGACATCTCTGAAGAGGATAAGAAATATATCTTCGATCAGCTCATGGCCAACTTCAAGGGCGAGTGCTCTGAAGTAGGCATGTATCTCTGCATGGCCCGTATAGCTCACAGAGAGGGTTATCCCGAAGTAGGTCTCTACTGGGAAAAGGCAGCCTTTGAAGAGGCTGAGCATGCAGCTAAGTTCGCAGAGCTCCTCGGTGAGGACCTTGAGCCCAACATGAAGGCTACCACAAAGGACAACCTCGCATGGAGAGTTGACTGCGAATACGGCGCCACACAGGGCAAGTTCGACCTTGCTTCCTGCGCAAAGAAGAATGGTCTTGATGCCATTCATGACACAGTTCATGAGATGGCCCGCGACGAAGCCCGTCACGGCAAGGCTCTCGAAGGCCTTCTCAAGAGATATTTCAACTAAATCGTAAAGGAGGTTCTGCAATGCTCAATATTGACGGAAATTTCCAGAAAGACAGCGCTGTCCTGAAACTTGAAGGACGCCTTGACACTGTTACGGCTCCGGATCTCGAATCCAAACTCAGGACCGCTTTACCTGATCTCAAGTCACTTGTATTTGACTTTGAGAAGCTGGACTACATCTCATCCGCCGGCCTCAGAGTTCTTCTCTCAGCTCAGAAGACAATGAACGTTCAGGGCGAGATGAAGGTTATCAATGTCAATCAGGCAATAATGGATATCTTTGAAATCACAGGTTTCCTTGACATCCTTACAGTTGAACCTGCTGAGACAGCTGAGTAAACAAAAAAACGGTGTAACCGATTCGGTTACACCGTTTATTTTTTTCTCTTATTTAAGTTCGCGGAGGAACTTGATGTTCTTGTCGTTTATCATCGTAAACTTGTTGGAATTGTTCTTTCCGGCACGTTTTGCAATACTGTCGTCAACGGTGAACATGGAGTTGCACTCGGGACAGATTGCGAAAAGATCAATATTCAGATTGACGAGCGAAACATTGAAAACTCCGAGGCCGTTTGTTGCTTTCAGAAGTTTCATATATACATCTTTGCCGCAGCGGGGGCATTTGATGGATTCGGTAAGGCCGAATTCCTGTATTTTATCAGCAGAAATATGCATAGCTTTACTCCCTAAAAAAATTATACATATATTTTATCTGTAATTGCGTGCCGTGTCAACTTGTGCTATAATCATTTACAAATTTCTGCAAAATTTTTATCGGGAGATAATAGATATGATACTGGCAAAAGTTTTTGCTGTAATTATTTTCCTTGTGATGTTTTTCTTTATAGTCACGGAAAAGTTCGAAAGACATTTAACTACGCTGGTCGCCGGCGCGGCAACAATTATTGTTGTTTTTCTTGCATGTATGCATTCCTTTGCCGCCGTCTGGCGTTCAATTAATGTTAAGAGCCTTTTCACGCTCGGTTTCTGGTACGGCGGCGGCGAGTCCGCCAGCGGCATTAACTGGGCGACAATAATCTTTATCGCAGGCATGACCGTAATGGTTGAGGGCATGGGCCACGCCGGCTTCTTCAGCTGGCTCTGCCTGAAAATCGCGAAGCTTGTCAAATACCGTACGGTACCGCTTCTCATATGTTTTATGCTCATGTCGGCATTCCTTGCCATGTTCATAGACAGCATCACTGTCATTATGTTCCTGGCGTCCGTCACAATAACACTTGCGGCAACGCTGAAGTTTGACCCGGTTCCGATTATTCTCGCTGAAATCTTCTGTGCAAACCTCGGCGGCAGTGCGACGATGTGCGGTGACCCGCCGAACATAATCATCGGCACGGCTCTCGGCTATTCATTCTTTGACTTCCTCGACAATACAGGTCTCATAGCCGGTGTCTCACTCATCGTTATTGTCTTCTATTTCTTCTTTACGATGAGAAAGCCTCTTCTCGAATCCGAGAAGGACAGGCCGGACGACATAGTTTATCCGAACCCGTCAGACAGTATAACAAACAAAGGCGGCTTTATCGGCGCCATCGTTGTTTTCCTGATAGTAGTTGCTCTTCTCGTAACTCACTCGATGACAGAACTGTCCGTTGCGACAATAGGTGTCATCGCCACAATACTTACAGTCATCTCTACGGTTATTGCCTATGACTTCAAAACCCTGGGTGAAGTCTTCAAAAAGGTTGACTATAAGACGCTTCTCTTCTTTGTAGGCCTCTTCGTTGTTGTTTCAGGACTTGAGGAGACCGGCTGCCTTGAGGTTGTAGCACACTTCATAAGCCATATCTCAGGCGGCAATATACTTGTAATGATAGCAATCATTCTCTGGGTATCCGCATTATTCTCGGCAATCGTGGACAATATCCCGTTTGCTGCCACCATGGTTCCCGTTATCCAGGCCATGGCGGCCACCGCCGGTGTGCCTCTTGAGACGCTCGCGTGGACTCTTGCACTCGGCACAGACATCGGCGGCAGCGCGACACCTGTCGGCGCTTCAGCAAACGTTGTCGGCACATCACTCTCTGCTAAGTCAGGACACCCCATAACATGGGGCAAGTACTGCAAATATAACGCACCTGCAACTTTCATTGTAATTTCAATCTGCACGGTGATGCTCTTTATCTTACATACTTAAGTTACAAGGAGTTTCAATATGGCTGAAAACAACCAGATTATCATCACAATAGGCCGTAAATTCGGCAGCATGGGTCATAAGATCGCGAAACAGCTCGGTGAGGAGCTCGGCATTGATGTCGTTGACAGAAGTCTGCTGTTTGATATGGCGGAACAGGACGGCTTTGACGGGGATTTCCTCAGAGATTATGACGAAAAACCCATAAATCATTTCACCTCGGGTGAGGTGAGAGGCCACTCCAATTCAATCGAGAAGATATTGGCAGAAAAGATATTTGAATTTCAAAAGGATTTTGTCAAAACAGGAAAATCCGTAATATTTGTCGGACGCTGTGCTGAGCATAATCTGCGCGGCACGGAGAATCATATCCGTATCTTCATAACCGCTGATGAGGACGCGAGAATTGCGCGTATAGCTGAAGTTCGCGGATTGTCCGAACACGATGCCAAACATCTTGTTCATAAGATGGACAAGAAAAGAGTTCATTTCAACCACAGCCACGGAAACCACGGCTGGGGTGAACTTGACAATTATGACCTTATCTTAAACACCACAGGACTTGATATGGAAAGCTCTGTAGCTGTTTTAAAGAACTATATTGAAGTCTGGAAAACCAAGAATCACATCGATACAGATGACTGACGATAAAGAGAGGAAGTGCATAGGTGGAAAAGAAGACAATAATCGAACTCAAAGACATATCGGTAGCCTTCGGCGATCAGACTGTCCTGCAAAATCTGAATCTCTATATACGTGACGGTGAATTTGTCACCCTGCTCGGACCTTCGGGCTGCGGCAAAACCACGACTTTGCGTATTATAGCCGGATTCCAGGAGCCTGACGCCGGAGAAGTTATCTTTGAAGATAAATGTATCAATGGTGTTCCCGCTCATGAGAGACAGGTGAACACCATTTTTCAGCGTTATGCGCTTTTTCCGCATCTGAACGTCTATGACAATGTTGCATTCGGACTGCGTATCCGCAAAATGCCGGAGAGCGAAATAAAGAAGAAGGTTGAAGAGATGCTTGAGCTCGTTGACCTCAAGGGCTTCAACCGCCGCTCGATAGATTCCCTCTCAGGCGGTCAGCAGCAGCGTATCGCCATAGCCAGGGCCCTGGCTGTGGATCCGCGCGTGCTGCTCCTTGACGAGCCTTTAGGCGCTCTTGACCTGAAACTCCGCAAGGACATGCAGGTCGAACTTAAAAACATCCAGCAGCGCCTCGGCATTACTTTCATCTATGTAACACATGACCAGGAAGAAGCACTCTCCATGTCTGACACAATTGTTGTAATGGACCATGGTGAGATTCAGCATATAGGCACGCCTGAAGACATATACAATGAACCCGCCAACGCGTTCGTTGCGGACTTTATCGGCGAGTCCAACATCCTTGACGGCATCATGAAAAAGGACTTCAAGATTGAGTTCTCCGGCCATGTATTCGACTGTGTTGACAAGGGCTTCAAAGAGGATGAACTTGTTGACGTGGTAATCCGTCCCGAAGACGTAGACATTACATCGCCCGATAAAGGTATGATCTCCGGTGTTGTCACCAATGTCACTTTCAAAGGTGTTCACTATGAGATTATCGTTGATGTCAAAGGTTTCAAATGGATGATTCAGACCACGGATTTCGCAGCAGTAGGGGATGAGATAGGACTTCTCATCAAACCTGACGAGATTCATGTCATGAAGAAATCAAAATATTCCGGCCTCTACGGAGACTATTCAAGCTTCTCAGACGAGATGGACCATATCTCAGATGTTGAAGAGATCCTTATCCCCGAAGGAGACGAAGATGAAGAACAGGACGTATAACGGCATATCCGCGCCCTATGCTCTGTGGTGTGTCGTCTTCATCGTCGCACCCCTGGCAATAGTTGCTTATTACGCTTTTACGGATAAGACAGGCGCATATACGTTTGACAATATAAGCGGGCTTTCAATGTACACGGACACTATTGTGCGTTCCGTGTATTTCGGCATTGTTGCCACCGTAATCTGTCTTATTATCGGATATCCTCTCGCTTACTGTTTTGCGAGAGCGAAGGTATCCACACAGAAAATACTCGTAATGCTCATCATGGTTCCCATGTGGATGAACTTCCTTCTTCGCACATATGCAATCATGGTCCTCTTTGAGGATACGGGTATCATAAACAATATGCTTGCATCAATCGGTCTGCCGCCGGTTCATATGATCAACACGAGCGGCGCCGTTATTTTCGGCATGGTATATAACTACCTGCCGTTTATGGTGCTGCCGCTCTACACATCCATGACAAAACTCGACGGCAAACTCATAGAAGCCGCCCGTGACCTCGGTGCTACGGGCTTTCAGACCCTGCGTGACGTCATGATACCCCTCACAAGTTCGGGTATCGTCTCCGGCATCACCATGGTATTCGTGCCGTCAGTCTCAACATTCTACATAAGCCAGAAACTCGGCGGCGGTAAGTATACGCTCATCGGCGACGTCATAGAGATGCAGTTCCAGACCGCCTACAATTACAACCTGGGCGCCTCAATCTCACTGCTTCTCATGGTATTCATCCTGCTCTGTCTCTTTGTCATGAACAGGTTCGGCGACACTGACGAAGGGGGTGTAATGGCATGAAAAAGAACCTCTCCGTCAAAGCGAAGCTTTATATGGTGCTTATCTTTATCCTGCTGTATGCACCCATCTTCGTACTGATTTTCTACTCGTTCAACTCTTCAAACAGCACCAGTGTCTTTGCGGGCTTTTCAACCCGCTGGTACGGTGAACTTTTCTCCGACCTGAAGACCATGGCAGCTTTCAAGAACACTCTCGTTCTGGCTGTACTGTCATCAGTGATCTCTACCATACTCGGCACAGTTGCCGCTACGGGACTTCACTATTCGAGAACGAAGTGGTATAAGAACTCCGTAATGACGGTAACCAATATACCGATGATGAATCCCGATATCGTAACCGGTATCTCCATGATGCTTCTTTTCGTCTTCATCGGTATGATGATAAAGGTCTCCGGTGTTCTCGGATTTTCAACCATGCTCATAGCGCATATCACTTTCGAACTGCCCTATGTCATTCTGAATATTCTGCCGAGATTCAAGTCCATGGACAAGTTTCTCACGGAAGCGGCATGTGACCTGGGCTGTACGCCCGTACAGGCCTTCTTTAAGGTCACTTTGCCGTACATAAAGGCCGAGATACTCGCGGCATTCATAATGGCATTTACGCTGTCCCTGGACGATTTTGTAATATCATACTTCGTATCGGGTCCTGAGTTCCAGACTCTGCCCATACGCATCTACTCAATGACCAAGAGACGCGTCACACCCGACATGTACGCGCTCTCCGCAATAATCTTCGTCGCAGTATTCGTCCTGCTCATTCTGACGAATATCGCACAGGATGAGGACTTCCGCGAAAGGCTCAGAAAGCGCCGCGAGAGGAGGTCGAAGACAGCGTGAGAAAGATAAAGATTCTTCTGACTGCAGTCCTTGTATGCTGTCTTCTGCTCTCGCTCGGCCTGCCGGCTTTCGCGGAGGAAGAGGTATATTACCTCGATGACTACGCAATTGACGAGGACTATTACAAGAACAATCCCTATAAGGGAACTGTTCTCAATGTCTATAACTGGGGTGAATACATCTCCGACGGTTCAGAGGACTCCCTTGACGTCAACAAGTATTTCGAGGAACTGACCGGAATAAAGGTCAATTACACGAACTTTGACAGCAATGAGGATATGTACGCGAAAATAAAGTCCGGCGGTGCAAACTATGACCTTGTCATACCGTCAGACTATATGATCCAGCGTATGATAGAGGAGGAGATGCTCCTTCCTCTGGATTATGACAATATTCCCAATTACAAATACATTGATGAGCAGTACAAAAGCCTTTACTACGATGCGAAGAATCAGTATACCGTACCGTACAATGTAGGCTATGTGGCTCTCATTTACAACACAACAATGGTGGATGAGGCCCCTGACAGCTGGACAGCCCTCTGGGATTCCAAATATGCAGGAAACATCCTCATGTTCAACAATCCGCGCGACGGTTTTGCCCTGGCTCAGCTCATCCTGGGACAGGATCTGAACACAACCGATCCTGCTGACTGGGCTCATGCCTATGACAAGCTCCTTGAGCAGAAACCGGTGGTCCGCGCGTATGTCATGGATGAGATCTTCAACATCATGGAGAGCGGCGCCGCAGCCCTGGCACCGTATTATGTCGGAGACTTCCTTACCATGCAGGACAACAACCCGGATCTGGCAATTGCCTTCCCGAAGGAGGGCGCCAACATCTTTGTTGACGCCATGTGTATACCGGACACGTGCCAGAACAAGGGCGCCGCAGAACTCTATATAAACTTCATGGAGGAGCCCGAAATAGCTCTTGCAAATGCTGAGTATATCTGCTACGCAACACCCAACTACGTTGTCCGCAACCTTGACGAATACTCATACAGGGACAGCGAGATTCTCTATCCGGATGCATCGGTTACGGAGAATTACCAGTATTTCTATAATCTTCCGTCAGATGTACAGACATGGATGAGCAACTACTGGTCCGACCTGAAGGTAGACGGCAACTCCAACATCTCTTCATATGTCGGAATCGGTGTGTTCGCAGGTGCTGCGCTTATTTACGGTATCTACCGTATTGTGAAGAAAAGACGCAGAGAAAAATACTATGATTAAGCAGTTATTTATTATTAAATAATTATTGACAAGGCAAAAGTGCTTTGCTATAATAATTTCCGTTGCGCGAGGGGAATACCCCACGCGTGGCATGCGAGAGTGGCGGAATCGGCAGACGCGCACGTTTGAGGGGCGTGTGGGGCGACTCGTACGGGTTCAAGTCCCGTCTCTCGCACCAAGTAAGAGCATATCCGTATGGATATGCTCTTATCTTTTTGTATTTTGTCTGAATACGTCATAAAAACCGCTAACTGCAACGATCAACCAACCAAAAAACGAACAAAGCGCGGACGCTCTAAGCGACAGCTTCTGCAAGGTGCGCACTTCCGCACCAAAAAGCAGGATTGAAAGTAATTTCAATCCTGCTTTTTCTTGTTGTGTTTGATTGTCTGCAGTCGCATAAATGGCGGCAGTACCGCATCGCCGAAGCCGTAAAGATTTAACGGCGTGTCATACAGAGCAATCCTGTGCTTTCTATTTTCGTCCCAAACCGCAGACGGTTTGCAACGTGAAGTATATGAAAAGAGGACTCAAAATGAGTCCTCTTTTGGTTGAAAAATCGTTATGATGCGGCACGCTACTCGGCGGTGTTGTTTATGCGTTCATTTTTATAACTTTGCCTTCGCTCGCTTAGTCAAGCTCCTCATATTTTTCTGTCAGTTGCTATTCGCCTTTTATTGCCTGTTCATAGAATTCCAGAAAACGTGCAAACAAGTCTTCGTCTAATCTATGACTCCATTTTTCATGGTCAAGGTTTTCGGTAATATAGTCAGCCTTGTCTTTTGTAAATCTGTCTTTATTCTCCTCTGCATTATAGTCATAATCCAGTGTTTCAAGCCACTTGTCAAATCCGGCATTGAATTCATCTTTGTATGTGTTGCTCGGGTCATTGAATATGTCATTGTGACCTCTGTCTTCAAACCTGATGAAAGTAAAGCGTGAATCGTCTTTGTATTTTTCATAATACTTGTCGAGTCCGTACTCGATTCCTATAACGTCATCATCCGCACTGTGAACTATCATTATCGCAGCGTCTGTGGATTCAAATCCGTCCATTGCCGTATTTGTTGCATATTTACCAAACTTGAAACGCTCATGAAGTTTAACAAACGGTGTCATGGCATAGATTCCGTCACCTGCCTGAGACTTTCCGCCCGATTCAAACATTTCCGATGAGCTGTTAAATCCCGAGCACTCAATAACAGCCTTGACTTCAGGGTGATACGTAAGAACAGCGCTTACACAGTATCCACCCCAACTATGACCGAAAAGAACAATCGGAAGGTCTGGAATATCATTATTGGATTCCACAAAAGATATTGCATGTTCAAGGTCTATCACGCCTTGCGGAACACCGCCCAAGCCTTCTCCTTCGCTCTTGTCCATTGCCGTGGCATCATAAGCAAAAACATAGTATCCGTTTCGGGCAAAATAATCGGCAACGTCCATGTAGGAATTGTGACCTCCGCCTCCGAAGCCGTGAGCAATAATCACTGTTCCGTGCTGATCTTCTCCGATGCTGTACAAATATCCCGCAAGCATCTGTCCCTTGTCGGAAGGGAATGAATACTCAGCACATTCAAGTGAGTCAAAGTCCTCTGCACGAAGCATCAGAGGTTCATAACTTTTTGCGCTTATATTAAAATTCTCATCATACATTTTTGCACAGAATCCCCACCAGCCGACAATCATAAGAACGATGAGGCTCAAGATGATGCTCAATATGACAATAAAAACGTTTTTCTTTTTTGATTTTGCTTTTTTCATTTTAAGTCCTTCTTCTTTGAGTTTCAAATTGCTTAAATGACTCTACCATATTATACCCGCTTTTACAACACGAAATTGGCTCAAAATAATGCTTTGTACCAATTGTTATAATTGCCATTTACATTTTTATAATATGGTAGTATGATAAGTTATACAAATCATACTAATATGAGGTAGATGAAATGGACTCACTTAAAGGAAAATATGCGTGGACGGCAACTGTGGGTGAAAAGGGACAGATTGTAATACCCAAGCAGGCACGCGAGGTATTCGGAATAAAGCCCGGCGACACTTTGCTTCTTTTCGGTGACGAGGAGAGAGGAATTGTAATTCTTCCTAAAGAGGCTTTTTCGGAGCTGTTCGGCAAGGCATTTCTTGAAAAGGACGGCGATAACAAATGAAAAAGATAGCATTCTTTTGTATCCCCGCTCACGGTCATACAAATCCCATGCTTCCCGTTGCGGCTGAATTGGTCAGACGTGGCAATACAGTCAGGTTTTATTCGTTTAATGAATTTGAGAACAAGATAAAAGCAACGGGAGCTGACTTTGTTTCCTGCGACGAATTTCTCGGTGAACTGACTGAAAAGGAGGAAGCAGGGCTTAAAAATGTTTCCACTACGGAAATGACAATTCAGGATATTCGTATTGCTCTTAATATGGATTCTTTTCTTGACGATGAATTCAAAACCTTTCAGCCCGATGTCATATATTCGGATTCTGTTTGCTTTTGGGGTAAGCTGAATGCGTGGAAGCACAATGTTCCGTTGGTCGTTTCGACAAGCACGTTTGCATTTAACCAGATGGCTTCGCAGTATATGAAAAACTCGCCGAAAGAACTCGCAGACATGATTTTCGGACTGCCGAAAATATCAAAGGCGCTCAAAACGCTTGAGCCTTACGGCTATAAGGTAAAGAATGCGTTGTCACTTGTTCAGAGCGATAACAAAACCGACTCGGTTGTTTATACATCCGAAAGGTTTCAGCCATATTCCGAAAGCTTTTCCAACCATTACGCCTTTGTAGGTCCGTCTGTTTTTTCAAAGATCCAGCCGGACAAGGATAAGGAAAGACCTCTCGTATACATCTCAATGGGAACGGTCATAAATGACAGACCCGATTTTTACGCAAAATGTATCGAAGCTCTTAAGAACGAAAACCTTGACGTAATCATATCCTGCGGAAATGCGCTTGATGTTTCTGTTCTCGGCGAACTGCCCGAAAACATTAAAGTCTATCCTTATGTTGACCAGCTTGATATTTTGTCAAAAGCAGACGCATTTATCACGCACTGCGGTATGAACAGCGTTTCCGAAAGTCTTTATATGGCGACTCCCATGGTGCTGTATCCTCAGACGGGCGAACAGCAAGCAGTCGCAAGACGCGCAAAGGAAATCGGCGCAGGCGTAATGCTTGCAAATGATTCGGTTGATGAAATCCGTTCTGCAGTTCTTGAAATACTGAACAACGATTCTTACGCCGCAGGTGCTAAAGAATGCAGCAAAGATTTCCGCTCTTGTTCAGGAACAGTTGGCGCGTCTGAGTTTATTGAAACTGCGCCGCACAATTTAGACGGAATTGACATACTGGATGAACTGAATAAGTCAAACGGCAAGATTCTGATTTCGTACTGGATAGTTGTTTCAGCATTGATCGGTCTTTTCGGATTATTGATAAGCTGGAAATATGTGTGGATAATCGGTATTTCCGCAGGCGTACTGTTAACGCCGATAACCAGGGCGATACAGAAGAAAAAGTATAATTCACTTGTGAAAAACAGAGAAAGAAAATAGATTGAAATTCCGCTAACTTCAACTGCCAATCAAAGGAAAATTGAACAAACGCCGCAAACAGTAAGCGAGAGTGGCGGAATCGGCAGACGCGCACGTTTGAGGGGCGTGTGGGGCGACTCGTACGGGTTCAAGTCCCGTCTCTCGCACCAGAAAGACCGGGTTGTATGACCCGGTCTTTTCATTTATAATGGTATCAGCGTGTATTAAATTATCAGGAGGTATTGTTATGAAGATTAATTTCAGAAAGATTACGGCAATTTTCTTCTGCATTGTTCTCATTCTCACTATGTTCACCGCGTGCGGTGACAAGGATAAAAAAGGTAAAGGCGGCAAAAACGACGCAGGTACCGCGCCGGTTGTTGACAGCGAGTTCATTGAGCGTTACTGCGGTGACTGGAACGGCTGCGTGAAGTTCGTTGATTGTACCGGCAAGTATGAAGACTGGAACGGTGATATCGTTGCAGCCATCTGCAGAATCAACGTTGACAAGGACGGAAATCTCACTCCGTTTATAGGTCTCAATGTTGAAGATACACCATTTGTGGACCTCAAGGCTGCGCCTACCGCTGACAAAAAGATAACTCTCACAGGCAAATGGGCCGATGCCGATATCGGAGAGGTATGCCTCTATGAGTCGGGCGGAACTCTTTCCTGCGATGTAAAAGTTGAGAAAGAAAAAGGCAACCTGGGTCTTTCATTCAATTTCAGACGTCTTGACGATGACGGCTGGACTGATGAGGATCCCTGCTTTTCACAGAGCCAGATTGAGTACTGCAAGGGCAAGACTTTTGACGAGCTTGCAGAGATGATCGGCTATTCAAAGAGCGATTATCCCGAAGCTTCTGTCGCGCCTGCAGCTGATACCACAAAGGCCGATGACAGCGGCAAAAAGTCATCAGGCGGCTCAATTGTAGGCGACTGGACTTACGTCTTCGGTGACTATGTATACAGCTTCGGCAAGGACGGCAAGGGTACATACACTGCCGGTTCCACGGTTATGAATTTCACTTACAAGGATAATGGTGATTCCGTTGAGATTCTCTATGACGGCAACACCATAGCAAGTACTTACAAGTACAGAATAGACGGCGACAAGCTCTTCATTGAAGACAGTTTCGGTGAGGAGACAGAGTATAAGAAATAATCCCAAAAATACGGTGCTTTATGAAGAAATTCAAGAATCTTGTCATCGGCGGAATCCAGCAAAAAGTATTTAATCTCGTGCTATTCACCATCATCATCCTGATTCTGGTGTATGGTGTGGCGCTCTTTTATCAGTCAAGAAAGCTTGCCTCAATCGTAAAAGATTCGAGTGACTCGCAGAAGAACACAATTTCTGCAGTTTCCGGAGACACGATGAAGGCGGTGCTGGAGAACAACCTGACTCAGTCCGTTCAGATGGAGGCCTACATCGCAAAGACTCTGTTTGATGACGCGGAAGGTGTAGTCAGTGTTGTCGCGGATTACGCGAAAAAAATACTTGCAAACCCTGCCGGATTCCCTTATCAGAGTGTTTCTCTGCCCGAGAAAGACAAGGACGGGGAGATAAGTGTTCAGGTACTGACGGAAGAGGGGGTCAGCATGTATGATCCCGGTGTCAGCGCAAAACTCGGCGCTGTCGGTAACCTTGCCGATCTTATGATTGCCGAATACAAGAAAGCCAATATTGACTCCTGTTATATAGCTTTGCCCGAAGGTGCCATGCTTCTGGTGGATGACCATTCGGCTTCCAAGTTTGATGAGGACGGAAATATTATTTCCATTCCGATTCGTGAACGTCAGTGGTACACAGGTGCCGCCGAGGCTGAAGAACTTACCTATACTGATGTCACAACCGACGTGTTTACCGGCAATATCAGTATCATGTGTTCCATGCCGATTTACAATAACGGAAAACTGGTTGCGGTAGTTGGCGCAGACCTGTTCTTAAACGATGTATCAGATGCAATCAACGGCACTGCAAACCAGGGCAGTTTTACCTGTATCATAAATCAGAACGGTCATGTAATCTTCTCTCCGCAGAAAGAGGGAACTTTTGCCGCTTTTGCAGATGAGGACGAGAATGACGATACAGAACCCGCCGATCTCAGGGAATCCGATAACAAAGAACTTGCAGCATTCATAAATTCTGCTCTTAAAGACAATACTGAACTTGAACTCATAACCATTGACGGTGAGGAGTGCTATGTTGTCGGTTCACCGATTCAGAACCTCGGCTGGACCGTTGTCAGTGTTGTTCCCAAGACTCTTGCGGATATGCCTGCAAGCGCCATGCTTGATCAGTTCAACGACATTCAGAACGATGCCACGGCTGCATATCGCAGCGCAATGGCAAAATCAAGGCTTACACTTATACTCCTTCTGGTTATTGCAACTGCCGGAGCGTTTGCCAATGCATTGATCATGTCAAAGCGCGTGGTAAAACCTCTTGAGATCATGACTGAGAGGGTCAAGTCGCTGGGCGGAGACGATCTCCTGTTCGAAATGGATGACGCTTATCGTACGGATGACGAAATCGAGCTCCTTGCCGAATCATTTGCAATGCTTTCAGGCAAGACTCTTGAGTATATTGAAGAGGTGCAGCGAGTAACTTCCGAGAAAGAGCGTATAGGCGCCGAACTCACACTTGCTAACCGTATTCAGGCAGACATGCTGCCTAATATTTATCCTGCGTTCCCGGATCGCAAAGAGATAGATGTCTTTGCCTCAATGGACCCTGCGAAGGAAGTAGGCGGAGATTTCTACAATTTCTTCCTTGTTGACGATGATCATCTCTGCGTATTCATCGCAGATGTATCCGGAAAAGGCGTGCCTGCAGCTCTCTTTATGATGGCTTCTACCATTGTTCTTTCAAATAATGCGGCAATGGGTAAATCTCCCGCTCAGATTCTGCGTGAGACCAATGAAGCCATCTGCTCAAACAACCGCGAGGAGATGTTCCTCACAGTCTGGCTCGGTATTCTTGAGCTCTCAACTGGAAAACTTACTGCCGCAAATGCCGGACATGAGTTCCCGGTTATCAAGACTCCGGACGGTAAATTCGAGCTTCTGAAAGACAAGCACGGACTTGTCCTCGGCGGCATGAGCGGTGCTCCTTACAAAGAGTATGAAATCATGCTGAAGCCGGGCTCAAAGATTTTCCTCTATACTGACGGTGTCCCTGAGGCCACCAACAACGAGGAGGAACTCTTCGGAACCGACCGCATGCTCGATGCCCTGAACACTGTTCCTGACGCTTCACCGAAAGACATACTGCAGAATGTGCGCACAGCCGTCGACTGCTTTGTTAAAGACGCTGAGCAGTTTGATGATCTGACAATGGTATGTGTTGAGTATAAAGAGAAAAAACAGGATTAAATTAAAAGGCTTGTCCGATTCCGGACAAGCCTTTTTTGGTGCAGGAGATGGGACTTGAACCCACACTGCCGAAACAACAGGTACCTGAAACCTGCGCGTCTGCCTATTCCGCCACTCCTGCGTGACAACGCATTGTATTATATCATAAAGTTTTCACGGTTTCAATTGTAAGTCTCTTATCCCCGGGTGATTAAAAAAACAACAAAATTTGTGCATAATCACAATTTACAGATACAATATGTTGTGGTATTATCTTTACAAGTTAAATACCTTTTAAATCGGTCCGAGAGGCCGGCAAGGGTTTTGTGAGATAAAACTGTGCCTTGTCGCGCCTTGCGACAAGGCATTTTTTCATGGAGGTGAGTTTCCTTGGCTGACAAGATAATAGTTGACGGGCAGACCATGAAACGCACCCTTGCCCGGCTCGCACATGAGATTATTGAGAGAAACCCGGACGCGAAGGAACTGTATCTCATAGGAATCAAGCGCAGGGGAGTCACAATCTCCCGTGAACTCAGCGAGAATATCGAGAGTTTTTCAGATATTAAGACTTATCTCGGCGAACTCGACATAACCTTCTACAGGGACGACCTCACCGAAAAGTATACAAATCCTCATCTTCATGACTCGAAGATTGATTTCGACATAAACGAGAAGATTGTCATACTGGTTGACGACGTCCTCTATACGGGACGCACCGCCAGAGCGGCTATGGACGCCATTATGAGCTTAGGCCGACCCAGGGCAATACAGTTTGCCGTCATGGTAGACCGCGGCCACCGCGAGCTTCCCATATCCGCAAACTATGTCGGAAAAAACATACCCACCTCGAAGGATGAGTTCATATCGGTCAGGGTGGAGGAGTTTGACGGCGTGAACGAGATTGCGATATCAAGTCTCAAAGACGGTAATTAAGGCAAAGCCTTGTTATAGATTCAGTTAAAAAGGAGAGATTCAAAATGTCAGAAAATGCACCCATTCGTGACGCGAAACAGCTCGGCGCTCCGAAAGTAATCATTCTCGGTCTCCAGCACATGTTCGCCATGTTCGGCGCAACGGTACTCGTACCGATCATCACAGGCCTCAGTGTTTCAACAACACTTCTCTGTGCAGGCCTCGGAACACTTCTCTTCCACTTCATCACGAAGAGAAAGGTACCCGCATTCCTCGGTTCATCATTCGCTTTCCTCGGCGGTTATGCAGCAATTGCTCCGGCTGAGGGCGCAGGCGGTATGACTCAGGCGGAACTTCTGCCTTATGCCTGCCTCGGCGTTGCATGTGCCGGACTTCTCTACTTTGTTCTTGCCGGCTGTATTAAGGCTGTCGGCGTCAACAAGGTTATGAAGTACTTCCCGCCGGTTGTAACAGGTCCCATCATCATCGCTATAGGACTTGGCCTTGCCGGTTCAGCTATCAACAACTGCCAGACTGACTGGCTCGTGGCTATTGTTGCTCTCGCTGTTGTCATCATCTTCAACATCTGGGGCAAGGGCATGATGAAGATTATCCCGATTATCCTCGGTGTCGTTGCTTCCTACATCGTTGCAATTTTCCGTCACGATGTAGACTTCGCTCCCATCAAGGACGCAGCCTGGATCGGTTTCCCGATTAAGGGTGCCGCAACAGTATTCGGCGGAGTTGACTTCTCCAATAAATCACTTGTAATCAGCGCTATCATCGCCATCGTTCCCATAGCTCTCGCTACAATGATGGAACACATCGGTGATATTTCCGCCATCTCAGCCACAACAGGCGAGAATTACATCAAGGATCCCGGCCTCCACAGAACACTCATGGGTGACGGTCTTGCAACAACACTCGCTTCACTCTTCGGCGGCCCTGCAAACACCACATACGGTGAGAACACAGGCGTCCTCGTTCTTACAAAGGTCTATGACCCGATGGTTATCCGTCTTGCAGCCTGCTTCGCGGCATTCCTTTCCTTCTGCCCGAAGTTCGCAGCTGTAATCGAGACGATTCCCGCTGCCACAATAGGCGGTATCTCATTCGTTCTTTATGGTATGATTTCCGCAGCAGGTGTACGTAACATTGTTGATTCCAGAGTTGATTTCACAAACAACAGAAACCTCATAGTTGCTGCTGTCATCCTTGTAACATCTCTCGGTCTTACCGGCGGTGCATCATTTGCCATCGGTTCCGTTACCATCACACTTTCCGCTCTTGCGGTAGCTTCCCTTGCAGGTATCATCCTCAACGCAATCCTTCCCGGTAAGGATTTCGACTTTGAAGAGGATTCTCCCATAGACACGGGTGCATCACTTTCTTCTTCCGCTAATGCGAAAGATGTAAAGAAGACAAAGAAAGCAGAAGCCAAAGAGGCTTCTGCCGAGAATTAAAATTTGATATACGGAGCACCTCAGCAATGAGGTGCTCCTTTTGAAAAAACTCGGAGGATTTCAGACATGGCATTTGAGATATTAAACGGTCTTACGAAGCTGCCCGGCCTTTGCGACGTGCACGTGCATTTCCGCGAGCCCGGCTTTTCGTACAAAGAGACTATAAAGACGGGCTCGCTTGCGGCAAAGGCCGGAGGCTTCACCGCCGTCTGCGCCATGCCGAACTTAAACCCCGTACCCGACAGCATTGAAAACATAAAACTTGAACAGGATATTATCGACAGAGACGCGTGCATTGCCGTGTACCCGTACGCGGCCATAACAGTAGGCGAGGGCGGGGAGAAAATCGCCGACCTTGAGGGCCTCGCACCGCACTGCATAGCCTTCTCTGACGACGGACACGGTGTCAGCGATGAAGGTCTGATGCGCGAGGCCATGGAGAGAATAAGGGACCTCGGAAAGCTTCTGGCTGCACACTGCGAACTCTTTCCCGGTGACTACTCACCGGAATCAGAGTGGAAGGAGATTGAACGCGACGTAAAACTCGCGGCCGCCACAGGCTGTGCTTACCACGTATGTCATATCTCAACAAAGGAAAGCGTTTCGATTATCAGAGACGCCAAAAAATCCGGAGTTGACATCACCTGTGAGACTGCTCCGCATTATCTTACCCTCTGTAACGACGATGTGCTTGATGAGGGACGGTTCAAAATGAACCCTCCGCTTCGCACGATAAAAGACAAGGAAGCCCTTCTGCTCGGCGTCCTGGACGGCACCATAGACATGGTCGCAACTGACCACGCGCCGCACAGTGCTGAAGAAAAATCAAAGGGCTTTGCCGGCAGTTTAAACGGTATAGTCGGTCTTGAAACCGCTTTTCCAGTACTTTATACGGACCTTGTAAAAACTCAGACAATTACGCTCGACAGGCTCGTTGAACTCATGAGCACGAACCCGAGACGGCGTTTCAATATACCGCTGCGTGATGATTTCACGCTGTGGGCACTGGATGAAGAATTCATCGTCGACCCTTCAAAATTCTTAACAATGGGTCGTTCAACACCTTTTGAGGGCCGGAAACTTTTCGGTGTTCTGAAGGAAACTTATTATTCAGGTATTTGACGGAGGCAAACAATGAAAAGAACTGACTTGAAGAAGATACTCATTATAGGCTCAGGCCCGATTGTCATCGGACAGGCAGCCGAATTCGACTATGCCGGAACGCAGGCATGTCTCGCACTCAAAGAGGAGGGATACGAGGTAATCCTCTGTAACTCCAACCCTGCGACAATCATGACTGATACCAGCATTGCCGATAAAGTGTATATGGAGCCACTGACTCTCGAATACATAGCTAAAATTCTCCGCTATGAGAGACCCGATGCCATAATTCCCGGTATCGGAGGACAGACCGGCCTTAATCTTTGCATGCAGCTTGAGAAGAAAGGCATTCTGAAAGAATGCGACGTTCAGCTTATAGGAACTCCGTCAGATTCAATAGAAAAAGCCGAGGACAGAGAACTCTTCAAGGAGATGTGTGAGTCCATCGGCGAACCCGTAATACCTTCAGAGATAACTTATAATCTTGAAGAGGCGAAGGCCGCGGCCGAGCATATCGGTTATCCGGTCGTACTGCGACCGGCATTCACGCTCGGCGGCACGGGCGGCGGCTTCGCCGACAACGAAGAGGAACTCCTCGAGATAGGCAAAAACGCATTTGCAATGTCACCGGTTCACCAGGTGCTTATAGAAAAGAGCGTACGCGGCTACAAGGAGATAGAATTTGAAGTAATGCGTGACGGCGAGGACCATGCCATAACAATCTGCGGCATGGAGAACGTGGACCCCGTAGGCGTACACACGGGTGACTCAATAGTTGTCGCACCGATTCTCTCGCTCAACGATCACGACCTTAAAATGCTCAACGACAGCGCAATCAAGATTATCCGCGAACTTAAGATTGAGGGCGGTTGCAATGTTCAGTTTGCGCTCAATCCCGAAAGTTCCGAGTACTTCCTTATAGAAGTAAACCCTCGTGTTTCGCGCTCCTCAGCGCTCGCCTCGAAGGCTTCCGGTTATCCTATTGCCAGAGTCACGGCAAAGATTGCCGTAGGTATGACTCTGGAGGAGATACCCGTCGCAGGCGGCACAGCCGCCATCGAGCCCTCGCTCGACTATATCGTCGCCAAATTCCCGAGATTCCCGTTTGATAAGTTCTCATCCGCTCCGAACAATCTCGGCACGCAGATGAAGGCGACAGGCGAGGTCATGGGCATAGGTTCCACACTTGAGGAGTGCCTGCTCAAATCAGTCCGCTCACTCGAAATAGGTGTATGCCATTTCCATCTCTCAAAGTTTGACTTCCTCTCAGACGAACACCTCCTTGAATATCTTGAAGTGTTCAAAGATGACAATATCTATGCCATATTCGAGCTCCTCCGCCGCGGTGTGTCCATTGAGAAGATTCATGAAGTAACAATGATTACAGAATACTTCCTGGAATCTTTCAAACGCATTGTCGAAATGGAGAAAAAGCTCAAAGACCATATAAACGATGTATCTGTCCTCAAAGAGGCAAAGGTCATGGGTATCTCCGACGAATACATCGGACAACTCTGGAATCTCACCTCATATGAGGTTTACAAGAAACGTATAGAAAACGGAATCAAACCCATTTTCAAGATGGTTGATACCCTCCACACCGGTAAATACATCGCTTATCTGTACTCATCATATACAGGTGAAAATGCCTCCAGACTCACTGATAAAAAGAAGATTGTTGTACTCGGTGCCGGTCCTATAAGAATCGGCCAGGGCGTTGAGTTTGACTATTCTACCGTTCATGCCGTACAGACAATCAAGAGAGCCGGATATGAGGCAATTATCATAAACAACAACCCCGAGACGGTCTCGACCGACTACACCACAGCTGACAAGCTCTACTTTGAACCTCTTACACCTGAAGATGTAATGGCAATAATTGATTTTGAGCAGCCCGAAGGCGTCATAGCTTCACTCGGCGGACAGACAGCCATAAACCTTGCTCTTCCGCTCATGGACAGGGGAGTAAAGATTATCGGCACGGACTGCGAAGCCATTGAACGCGCAGAGGACAGGGAACTCTTCAATGCAATTCTCAAGAAGGAGGGTATTCCTCAGCCTCGCGGTACAGCCGTCACAAACATCGAAGACGGTATCAAAGCCGCAAACGAGATCGGTTACCCCGTACTTGTACGTCCTTCATTCGTACTCGGCGGCCGCGCGATGCAGATTGTCTCTAAGGATGAGGACCTCCGCCAGTACCTGAAGACTGCCGTTGAAATAGACGAGGACAAGCCCGTACTGGTCGACAAGTATATCCAGGGCAAGGAACTTGAGGTTGACGCCATCTGCGACGGAATAGACGTATTCATTCCGGGCATTATGGAACTCGTTGAGCGTACGGGTGTCCACTCAGGCGACTCAATCTCCGTATATCCTTCTTTCAGCGTATCCAACAAGGTAAAAGGCACGATTCTGCGATATGCGAAGACTCTCGGTCTGAGTATCGGAATCAAGGGTCTCTACAACATTCAGTTCATTGTAGATCAGAATGACGATGTCTACATCATTGAAGTAAACCCGCGCTCTTCCCGTACCGTTCCTTTCCTTTCAAAGGCCACGGGTTACAGCCTTGCGGATATCGCGACCGAAGTTATCCTCGGCAAGACACTGAAGGAACAGGGAATATTCGAACTCTATCCCAATGAGAAGGAACGCTACTATGTCAAAGTTCCCGTATTCTCGTTCAATAAGATTAAAGGTCTTGACGCATATCTCTCACCTGAGATGAAGTCCACGGGCGAAGCCATAGGTTACGACAAAAAGCTCACTCGTGCACTCTACAAGGCCCTTCAGGCCTCGGGCATGCGTCTTAAGAACTACGGTACCGTCATCGTAACACTCGCTGATGAGGACAAGCAGGAGGCAATACCTCTGGTCCGCCGTTTCTATGACCTGGGCTTCAATATCGCTGCTACCGACCTTACTGCGAAGGTCATGCGCGAGAACGGAATAAAGACAAGAACGCTGAAGAAGATCAGTGAAGGCAGCACCGAGATTCTCGATGCGATTAGTGCAGGTTATGTAAGTTATGTAATCAATACGCGCGCAATCCTGTCAGGCGTTCACTATGCTGACGGTGTTGAGATAAGAAGAACCGCCATCGAAAACGGTGTAACGCTCTTCTCTTCGCTTGACACGGTACGCGTTCTGCTCGATGTACTTGAGGAGACTACACTTACCATCAGCACAATTGATGCTGAATAAACGGGAGTTTTATGAAACAGGGATTTTTCAAAATTGAATCCAACGAGCAGCTCACATCATCCGTCTTTAAGATGACACTGCTCGGCGACACGGATGCGATTACCGCGCCCGGACAGTTCGTCAACATTAGACTTGACGGACTGTTCCTGCGCCGTCCGATATCCGTCTGCGACCTCTACGGAAATACGCTGACGCTGGTTTACAAAACCGTTGGCGTCGGCACGGAGAAACTGGCGCGTATGCGCTCCGGCGACGAGCTGGATGTATTATCCGGCCTCGGTAACGGCTTCGATATTTACAAAGCCGGGGAGAGGCCTCTTCTCGTCGGCGGCGGTGTCGGAGTGCCTCCGCTTCTCTACCTCCTCAAAGAGCTTAAACTCGAGGGCGCAAAGCCGTTTGTCATACTCGGCTTCAACACAAAGGATGAGGTAATCCTGGAAGATGATTTCCGTAAGTACTGTGATGATGTAATTGTCACAACCGTAGACGGCTCATACGGCACCAAAGGATTTGTCACAGACGCCCTTGCTCTGTGTGAGGGATATACATATGCCTACACCTGCGGCCCTGAGCCTATGCTGAAAGCCTTACACGGCGCTTTGAAGACCTCCGGTCAGTTCTCCTTTGAGGAGCGCATGGGCTGCGGTTTCGGCGCCTGTATGGGATGCTCCTGCAAAACAATTACAGGCTATAAACGAATCTGCAGGGAAGGCCCCGTTCTCGAGAAGGAGGAGATACTATGGAAATGAGTGTTGATCTCTGCGGTATCCGACTTGACAACCCCGTAATTCCCGCATCGGGAACCTTCGGTTACGGATATGAGTTCGCAGAGACTTATGATATAAACTGTCTCGGTACATTCTCCTTCAAAGGCACTACAAAAGAGCCTCGCTTCGGCAACCCGACGCCGAGAATTGCCGAGTGCACCGCCGGCATGATAAATGCCGTCGGCCTTCAGAACCCCGGCGTCGAGGCAGTCATAAATGAGGAACTGCCGAAGCTCAAAGCCTGCTTCGACAAACCCGTAATGGCGAATGTCAGCGGTTTCTCTGTCGAGGATTACGCCTATACCTGTGAAAGGCTTGATAAGGAAGAGCAGGTGGGCTGGCTTGAAGTCAATGTCAGCTGCCCGAATGTCCACGGAGGCGGCATGTCCTTCGGAACGAACCCTGAAAGTGCTGCGGAAGTGACAAGAGCGGTAAAGTCTGTCACGAGCAAGCCTGTTATAATCAAACTCTCACCGAATGTCACAGACATAGTTGCCATCGCAAAAGTCTGCGAAGAGGCCGGAGCTGACGGCATAAGTCTGATAAATACATTGCTCGGTATGAGAATAGATCTTCGGACAAAAAAGCCCGTCATAGCCAATAAGATGGGCGGCTTTTCCGGCCCCGCGATAAAACCCGTCGCTCTGCGAATGGTCTACCAGTGCTATGAAGCCCTCTCAATTCCGATAATCGGTATGGGCGGCATTTCATGCGCTGAGGACGTAATTGAATTCATGCTTGCGGGAGCCACAGCCTGTGAAGTGGGAGCGCAGAACCTGGTTGATCCGATGGCATCCAAGAAGATAATCGACACGCTTCCCGAAGTTATGAAAAAATACGGTATAGACAATCTCAAAGACATTATCGGAGGTGCTCACTGATGGCAAAAGACGTAATTATTGCATGTGATTTTTCGAGCGCAAAGGACACCTTTGATTTTCTCGATAAATTTCAGGATGAAAAACCTTTTGTAAAAATAGGAATGGAACTTTTCTATGCCGAGGGTCCTGAAATAGTCCGTGAGCTTAAGAGCAGGGGACATAAAATATTCCTCGATCTCAAAGTCCATGACATACCGAATACGGCCAAAAAAACCATGAGTGTACTCTCCGGACTCGACATAGATATGACGAATGTCCATGCCGCAGGAACGATTAATATGATGAGTGCTGCACTTGAAGGTCTGACAAGACCGGACGGCACTCGTCCGCTGCTTATTGCAGTAACACAGCTCACTTCCACTGATGAAGCTACCATGAAAAAGGATCTTCTCATTGAGAAGAGTATGGAATCCGTAGTCACACATTATGCCATGAATGCCGAGCGTGCCGGACTTGACGGCGTTGTCTGCTCACCGAAGGAGGCCTCATATGTCCACGATTTATGCGGTGATTCTTTCCTGACAGTCACACCCGGCGTCAGGTTCGCCGACAGTGAAGCAGGTGACCAGAAGAGAGTGATGACGCCTGCTGAGGCTGCTAAAAACGGTTCCGACTATATTGTCGTAGGAAGGCCGATTACAGAGGCCGCTGATCCCGTAGCGGCGTACAGACGCTGTGTGCGTGAATTCTTAAATCAAGGAGAAAGCAATGGCTGATTTCAATGAAATATCCACACTTATTGCCAAAGATCTGCTGTCCATAAAAGCTGTATTCTTCCGTCCTGAAGAGCCCTTTACCTGGGCCTCGGGAATAAAAAGTCCCGTCTACTGCGACAACAGACTCACTCTTACGGCTCCCGATGTCAGACTGGATGTCGAGACATCACTTCAGAAGGTCATAGAGGAGAAATATCCCGATGTTGAGGTGCTTATGGGTACTTCAACTGCCGGTATTGCCCATGCCGCCATAGTCGGTCACCTTATGAACCTGCCGATGGGATATGTCCGTTCAGGTGCAAAGGACCACGGCAGACAGAATCAGATAGAGGGACGCCTTGAGAAGGGACAGAAGGTAGTAATTGTTGAAGATCTCATCTCTACAGGCGGATCCGTTATAGAGGTCGCAAATGTCCTGAGAGAGGCCGGAGCGGAGGTTCTGGGCATTGTCTCTATCTTCACTTACGGAATGAAAAAAGGTCTTTCAAGGCTCTCTGAGGCGAATTTAACCAATACTTCTCTTACAAACTTCGACGCGATTGCGAAAATCGCCGCTGAAGAGGGATACATTAAACACGAAGACATAGAAAAACTGCTGAAATTCAGGGATAATCCGTCGGATGAATCCTGGATTAAAGGATGAGAAGATGAAAAAAGATTTAATCGATATCACAGATCTCACAACTGAAGAGATTGATGAGCTGATCGTAGTTGCGGAAGACATAGTAAAGACCCCCGAAAAGTATTCGGAGGTCATGAGGCATCGCAAGATTGCCACACTGTTTTATGAGCCGTCAACGCGTACGCGCTTTTCCTTTGAGTCCGCCATGCTGGACCTCGGCGGAAGCGTTATCGGTTTCTCTTCGCCGACCGAGTGCTCGGTCAGCAAGGGAGAATCCGTCGCTGACACCGCCCGCACGGCGGCCTGCTTTGCCGATGTCATAGCCATGCGGCATTTCAAGGACGGCGCTGCCTTTGTCGCCGCATCAAATGTCGATATACCCGTCATCAATGCAGGTGACGGCGGACATATGCATCCCACACAGACCCTGACCGACCTCTTTACCATTCACATGGAAAAGGGCGGTTTCGACAACCTTACGGTCGGTCTCTGCGGCGACCTGAAATACGGCAGGACCGTCCATTCCCTGATTGCCGCCATGGCTCGTTATAAAGGAGTTAAGTTTATCCTCATCTCTCCGGATGAGCTCAAGATACCGGAGGCTGTAAAAACAGATATACTTGAAGCACAGAAGCTCGACTATATTGAAACCGACAATCTCGAAGAGGTGATGCCACAGCTCGACGTGCTCTATATGACACGCATTCAGCAGGAACGCTTCCGTGACCAGGCAAGTTATGAGAGACTTCGTGATGTATACATCCTTGACAATAAAAAGCTTGAGTCGGCCAAACCCGACATGTGCATTCTGCATCCGCTTCCGCGTGTAAATGAGATTGCCGTAGAAGTTGATGAGGATCCCAGAGCCGCTTATTTCCGTCAGGTAAGAAACGGTAAATTTGTCAGGATGGCCCTGATTATGAAGCTCATCGCAGCATATGATTCGGCAAAAGAAAAAGGGGAGACCCTCGAAAAGCCTTCACAGGACAATGCAGAGGAGTTCCCGAAGAACATACTGAGATGCGGTAACTCACGCTGTATCTCCGGCATTGAACAGGGTCTGAAGCCTCTGTTTAAAAAAACGGAATCCGGATACAGATGTATTTATTGTGATACAAAAGGAACACGTAACGGATGAATTATCTGCTTATCGAAAACCTTACAGTCTTCATATTTGCAGCAGCGGGCTTTTTTTACGGCGCATTTCGTTATCTGCGCCCGAAAAAGCCCCTTTATGCCTCCATGATTGTCATGGGGGTAGGCTGTGTCATGCTTGCAAGACTGTTTCAGTGCCTCTATCTGCTTTCAGGACATCTGATTACCGTCAGTTTCCAGATAGGCGTCATGGGTAATTCGGCTGCCTTCGCGTTCTTCTTCGCATCAAATTTCGGCCAGATAGACTCGCTCGTTGATGACGGGGGACCGGAGTTCAGAAAGTACAGGCGCATTGCCGCTGCGGCACCGATTTCAATAGTGCTGCTCTTTGTTCTCATTTTCCTGAGTCCCGCGGTTTTGCGTTTTAAACTCTCCTGTCTTTTCCCGCTGTTTGTAATATCCTCTGCGAGTTATTTCCATCTGAAACATATATTCATACCGGATGTACATTACGGTGTCGTAAACTGCCTGCGTCCTTACAACTGTCTCGCGCTACTGATGGCCATTTGCAGGATTGCTGAACTCACTTCCATGGCCTGGGATTCAAAGACGCTTGTACTGCTGTTCGGCTCTTTGCTTTCACTGTGTGTATTCTCCATAGTTCCGGCAATGGACAGGGGGGTGAAGCGATGGACGGCTTAGCTTCAAACAAAAAGCTGATTTACCCCGCATTCTTCCTTACAGGCGTTCTGGTATGTATGGTTTCCTTCTTCATAACGCCGCTGCTCATCATAATTTACAGAGCGGACCAGGTCTTCATCGACACAAATATTTCTCCTATAGTCGAGGAGTTCCTGAAAGGCGTACCGGTCCTGCTGTTCGCATTGTTTGTCTCTGACAAAAGAGACACGCTTATATGGCTTTCACTGACTGTGGGACTCGGCTTTTCCGTACTTGAAAACTTCTTTATGATATATGCCGATACGGCCCCCGTCACTCTTCTCTGGGCGGTTACAAGGGGAGTGGGAACCGCAGTCATAAACTGCACCTGCACGATGCTTCTCGGCATGGGTATAAGCTATGTCAGAAAGAGAAAGAAACTCTTCGGCTGCGGAACTTCGGCCCTTCATATGACAGCCTCTACACTGCATGCGATATTCAATCTCATCGCTTTTTCGCAGTACAGATATTTCTGCATTTTATGGGCCGTCATGCTGTCGGTTCCGCTGATACTCATGATAGTCAGACTGCACAGAAAAAAGAAATAAAAAAGGCCCGCATGAAGCGGGCCTTCTCTTTTTTTGTCTTATGCCTTCTTGTACTCGTCGTAATCTCTGTAGATGTCCTCGGTGTGAACGTAGTCCTCGTTCTTGCCGTGGTCAGCATACCATACCTGAGCAAAGAAAGGATTCTTCTTGGCGATTGCATCATAGTTCCAAGGCATCGGATCGCACTCAGGGCACCAATGGCCGCCCTTGAGAACGGTGTTGAGGCTCATCTTGAACTCATGACCGAATGCGCACTTCCACTTGACAGGAGTGTAAGGATCAGCAGGTTTTCTGTTGCTTGTATACTCACCGCCGCGGAACTCAGCTGCAGCCTTAATCTCCTTAAGGGTGAGCTCTTCGAGCTTCTTGGACTCATCATAACCATGGTCAAGCTTGAACTTGTCAGCTTCCTTGATGTTGCGTGAAGGAGGAGTGAGATCCCAGTCAGCCCAATTGTCAGAGAGCTTCTTGTAGTGCTCAAGACCGAAGGATTCCTTGTCGCCCCAGAAAGCATTGAGACGCTCGGTATTCTTCTGCTTAACCCATGTGCGTGTGCCGAATCTCTTATCCTTGGCGATCATGCCGAGGCCTTCACGTGCAAGGAAGGAGATACCCGGAAGACGGGTGACGCATGAGAGCTTGTAGAACCACGGAACTGTCTTTGCCATATCTGCAAAGTACTTCTCTGCGGGGATGTTCTGACGGAAGTGGAGATAGCTCTCAAGAAGATCTGAGTCGGCATACCACTGACCGTGGAAGTTTCTGTCAACAAACCAGTTGGGCTTGAATACGCGCTTGGAAGCGTCGTGACCCATACCGATGGCGTTGAGGAGAAGGTCTTCAAACTCGTAGAGAGTGATTCTGTATGTGTCGCCTGAACCGATGTTGTAGAAGTTTCTGTAGAACTCTTCGGGAAGATCATCTGTGCAGAAGTGCTCCATAAGGATAGCGGAGTCATCAACTGTAGCCCACTCAAGAACATCGTTCATCGGAACGTGGAACATGATCGGGTCCATATTCTTGAGGATTTCGGGATAAAGAATACCGGACTGACGCATTGAAACCCAGTACTTGAGGCCTGACTCGGCGAATACACGCTCAGCGCGGACCTTGGAGATGGCATAATGGTCATATACGGAAATCTTAATCGGGTCACCTGTGCGGCCCCAGTGGATGCCGTACGGACGGTTACCTGTCTCTGCAACTGTACCGATGTAAACAACGCGGATGGCGTCAGGATCGGACTGAGCCTTGATTGCGTTTACGATGTTTTCAGCTGCCTGTACGTTAGTCTTGAGAGTCTTCTTCGGATAGTAGTCAGCTGCAGGGGATACGAGACCGCCGATGTGGAGCACGTATGATGCACCTGTTACACATTCGAGAATCTTATCGTAGTTGCCGAAATCGCCCCAGACGATCTTTACACGGGGATCGCCGAGGAACTGAGCAAACTTAGCTCTGTTCTTTTCGGAGTCACGAAGAAGAACTACGATGTCAAGGTCGGCACGGTTGTCATAAATCTGCTTGAAGCTGTGCCAGCCCATGTTACCGGAAGCACCGGTAATAAATACCTTTTTGTTTGCCATGGTTAATCCTCCGATTAAAAAATTTTCAAAAGTTAAGCCTGTATATTTTAACACATGCGTGACAATGTTTCAACATGTGCAGTCGCTATATTGTGAAGTCCTCAACGTCATAATCCTTTCCGAACTTGGGTGTTTTGGCCTTATTGGAAGGGATTATAAGCAGCAGGGCAAGGAAGACGAGATTTGCACCCACTACAACGGCGAGATAGACATACTGATTTGTGCAGGCATACTGGACAACCCGGCCTATGAAGGGGATTTTCAGCTTGACCTGACCGATGAACTGGTCCTCGTTGACCGAGTATTCACCGTTCTTGTCCTCGACGGTTGCTATGTTGTTGCCGTCAATTACATCTATGCTCTTTAAAGCGGCTACCGAACGGGTGTCCTTGGTGGTTACGACAAGGGAGCCGAGTTCAATGCCGTTGAAATCAGAATACTTGATAAGGATGACATTGTCCTTTGTGACGGTCGGAGCCATATTGCTGTTGGTCACGGTGGCGAAGCGGTGATTTGCAATACCGTAGTTGCTGAAGTTAGCAGAGAACAGATAGGCAACGAGGCTCGCTATTCCGACCAGCATTGAGAAAATGAGGAAAATCCAGAGAAATACACGTACAAAGGTCCTGAGGGGAGATTTCTTGTAAACCGTGTGGTTCTTTGGGATTATGTCGTCATCGTACGGTTCATCGTCATAGGGGTCACCGTAGGGCTCCTCCTCATAGAGCCTTGTCTGCTGAGCGGAGAAATCCTCCTGACGGTAAGGAAGGGGAGATTCCGGGAAAGAATTCTCCTCGGGTTCATTGAAATCGTCATCAGAACCGATGTATTCGCTTACGCGCTCGGATGAGGCAAGTTTTGACATCTCATGTCTGAGCTGCTCAACTTCCGCCTCAAGCTCCTCAATACGGGCAGCACTGCCCTCAGAGGACTTTATGCGTTTTGCGAAAGACACACAGTCCTTATAAAGTTTGTCGTTTTTTTCCTTGAGTTCCGCATTTTCTTTTTTCAGCGCCTCAAGTTCATTAGTAAATTCATCCATGATGAGTTACCTCCAAAAATATACACATCTATTTTAAATATATTTTATTGAAATTGCAAGGTAAATAAGTTATCATATTCGGGAAAAGGAGGCCCTGCCATGTACAACAGTATTTTTGATTTATTTGACGAAATCAAATCCAGCGGAAAGGACTGGCTTAAATCCCAGCTGAAAGTTTCCGCTCTTACCTTTTTACTCCTTACGGCGGGTCTTTTCATTGCCGATTATGTCTGTGAAAAGAAGTATGGTTCCGGATTGGCACTTGACCTGCTTATTCCGCTTATCGCATTTGTAATAGCAATAATCGATGCCATCCCCGTGCTCGGCATAAGTGCCTGCATGCTGCCGTGGGCAGCAATTGTCACAATATTTGCCGAACCGCGAACAAAGGGCCTGGCACTTCTTCTGGTTTACATCAGCGTAATGGTGATAAAACAGATTTCCGAACCCTTCATACGCGGCAAATCCCTTGGTGTAAGCCCTCTTGAGGAGCTTCTCGCCGCCGGTTTCGGATGGCTGGCTTTCTCCTGGCTGGGTGCGCTCGGCTCCGGTATCGGTCTTATAGCCGTTCCCATTCTGTACACGGTCGGCAAGAAGGCTTATATGGCCTCGCACAACGAGTATTTCCAGGAGCGTAATCAGCGCAGTTTCAAACCCGACAGCCGCAGAGACAATGCTGTCGACATTACTGATGATATTGAGGACGTAGACAAACAATGAGTACTTTGCTTTCACGCATTGAACAGGAATATCCCAAGTTTTCAAAAAGTCACAAAAGAATTGCGGACTTCATCTTAAACGATTATCAGAAGGCCGCCTACTATACCGCGGCAAAGCTGGGCGAGGAGACCGATATTTCGGAATCCACGGTCGTCAGGTTTGCCGCTCAGCTCGGTTTTGAAGGTTTTCCTGAGTTTCAGGCAGCACTTCGCGACGACATAAAAGGTAAACTTACAACTCTCCAGCGCATGGAGGTCGCGAGCTTCAAAATGCTTGACGAGGATGTCCTCGAAAAAGTCATGCGAAGCGACCGCGATGCCATCAAGGAGACTCTCGCGAATGTCTCTCATGATGACTTCAAGGCCGCGGCCGCTGCCATAAATGACGCTGACAGAATATACATTCTGGGCGTTCGCAGCGCCGCTCCGCTCGCAAATTTCATGAACTTCTATCTCAAGATGGTCTATGACAATGTAGTTCTGATCACTTCCGCAAGTTCCTCAGAGGAATTTGAGAATATCTTCAAGATAAGGAAAGAGGATGTCTGCATCGCCATAAGCTTCCCGCGCTATTCAAAGCAGGTCGTAACCACTCTTGAATATGCGAAGGAGAAAGGTGCAAAGATCATTGCCGTGACAGACAGCGATTCCTCACCGATAGCTCCGCTCGCGACCTATCTTCTGAAGGCAAAGAGCAACATGGCTTCATTCACGGACTCTCTTGTTGCTCCTCTGAGCCTTATCAATGCGCTCATAGTCGAAGCAACAATCGGCAAACGCGATGAGGTTCTCGGCACATTTGCCGAACTTGAGAGCATCTGGGACAAATATGATGTCTACGAGAAGACAGAGGACGGCGACAATGAGTAAGGTCGGTGTCATAGGCGGAGGTCCGGCCGGCTGTCTCGCTGCCGCCACTGCGGCGTTTGCAGGGGCAGATGTGACTCTTCTTGAGAGAAACAGCCGTATCGGACGCAAACTCCTGATAACCGGAAAAGGGCGCTGCAACGTCACCAATGCCTGTCCGGATATAAAGGACTTCATTGACAATGTCCCCGTAAACGGACGTTTTCTTTTCAGCGGCCTCTCCAAGTTTATGACTTACGACACCATGGCCCTGTTCGAAGGCCTGGGTGTTCCCCTTAAAACAGAGAGAGGGGACAGGATTTTCCCCGTATCCGACAAATCATCCGACATAGCAGATGCTCTGCTGGCTTATCTCAGGAAGTCCGGCGCAAAGCTCATTACCGACACCCGTGTAACTGCTGTCACTTTTGAGAGTCCCGATTTCAGGGTCGCCTGTGAAGGCGGTCGGACATATTTGTTTGACAAACTTATTCTCGCCACGGGCGGTGCCTCTTACAGAGCCACCGGTTCAACAGGCGATGGTTACGGATTTGCCGAATCTCTCGGCCATACAGTCGTACCGCTGTTTCCTTCTCTGGTTCCCATTGAATCTTCCGACCCGTGCTGCAGTGAAATGATGGGTCTTTCTCTGAAAAACGTTGCCGTCAGCATTTACGAAAAGGAGAGCAAAAAGCCCGTATACAGTGATTTCGGCGAGATGCTCTTCACACATTTCGGTGTTTCCGGTCCCGTAATCCTCAGTGCAAGTTCACACATCAGGACAATGAGTCCGGGACAGTATATGCTTTCAATTGACCTGAAGCCCGCACTCTCCGGGGAACAGCTTGACGCGCGTATTCTGCGCGACTTCTCAAAGCAGCCCAACAGGGATTTCTGCAATTCCCTGGGCGAGCTTCTGCCCTCAAAGATGATTCCCGTAATTATCGGCAGAAGCGGTATCGATCCGCATAAGAAGGTCAATCAGATTACAAGGGAGGAGCGTTCAGCTCTCGTCTCTTCACTGAAGTTCTTTACCATCCCGCTCACAAAGTTCAGACCACTCAACGAGGCCATAATCACATCGGGCGGTGTGGATACTAAAGAAATCGATCCCAAAACAATGGAGTCAAAGCTTGTGCCCGGGCTCTATTTTGCCGGTGAGCTTATAGATGTTGACGCATACACCGGCGGGTTCAATCTCCAGATAGCTTTTACGACCGGCTATACCGCCGGCATCAGCATAAATGACAACAGAGGTGACAGAATGTTCAATATTGCCATAGACGGCCCCGGAGGTGCGGGAAAAAGCACCATTTCAAAGGCCGTTTCAAAAGAGCTCGGTTTCATCTATGTAGACACCGGTGCTCTCTACAGAGCCATCGGTCTTTTCTGCCTCCGAAACGGCATAAAGACTGACGACGCCGACAAGGTCAGCGCAGCTCTTTCGGAAGTCAGCGTCGACTTCACTTACATTGACGGCGAACAGCGCGTCATGTTAAACGGCGAGGATGTATCGACCGACATAAGACTTCCCGAAGTCTCGATGGCCGCCTCCAATGTCTCCGCCATACCCGCTGTCCGTGAGTTCCTGCTTGAACTCCAGAGAAAGATAGCTAGGGAGAAGGATGTCCTCATGGACGGACGTGACATAGGCACGGTTATTCTTCCGGACGCACAGCTTAAAATCTTCCTCACTGCCTCTGCCGAGGTCCGCGCAAAGCGCCGCTTTGACGAACTCACGGCGAAGGGGAAAGAGGTCAATTATGATGATGTTCTCCGCGAACTCATTGAGCGTGACTACCAGGACTCCCACAGGGAGATTGCGCCTCTCAGACAGGCGGACGATGCAGTCCTGGTCGACACATCAGACATGACTTTTGACGAGGTTAAAGAGAGAATTATTCAGCTTTATAAGGAGAGAAAATAATGCCCGAACAGATTATCACCAACAAGGACAGACTGAAATTCTACAATGAAAACGAATACCACTTCAACTGGGACAAGCCCATAAAAAAGAAGAAGTGGACTTACAGAATTTTCTATCCCGTCGTAAGACTCGTATGCTGGGTTAAATTCGGCAATTTCGAGTACCACGGCTGCGAGAACCTTCCGAAAGAAGGTCCCGTAATGATCTGCTCAAACCACGTCGCAGGTCTTGATCCCATTGCGCTCACGGGAATACTCTACAAGGAACACAATATGAGAACTATGTATTTCATGGTCAAAGAGGAGTTCTTCCATGTGTTCTACACCAAGATTCCTCTTCTCTTCCTCGGCGGTTTCCCCGTGAAACGCGGAACTGCTGACAGAGACTCGCTTGAATATGCTTTCAGAGTTTTAAACGAGGGACATTGTCTTCTCGTTTTCCCCGAGGGCACAAGAGACAAGACACGTTCCCGTCCGAAAGTTGAAAATGCGAAGGCCGGTGTCGCCCTCATTGCCCGTGAAACAAAGGCGAGTGTCGTACCTATGTCCGTATACCGCGGCCCTACGGTTAAGGGAAAGAAGGATAAGTATGTAATCCGTCTGGGAGAAGTAATACCTTTTGAGGAGCTCGGTCTCGGCGACAAGCCCAAGTCAAAGGAACTCAAAGCTGCAACAAACCTTATTATGGAGAGAATCATTGAATTATGGGACAAAGACGGCCAGAAATAAAACTTGCTGAAACCGCAGGCTTTTGCTTCGGCGTTGAACGCGCCGTCAAAGGCGCTTATCAGTATGCCCAGGACAAGGAAAAATCCGATATCTACTGCCTCGGTGAGCTAATTCACAACAACGTCATCAACAACTACCTGAAAGGGCAGGGTGTACACATAGAGGACGACTTCCGGGCGATTCCTCCTCACGCAAATGTCATTATCCGTGCACACGGCGTTTCGAAAGAGGTATACGAGTATTTTGCCGACTCCGGAATCAACTACATCGATCTGACATGTCCGTTCGTCGCAAAAATACACAAGATTGTTGAAGAGATTCCTGCGGAGAATTCGCTTCTCCTCATAGCAGGAGACGAGAATCATCCTGAGGTTATCGGAATACGCGGTTTTGCCAGATGTCCTTATCATGTTTTCAAAAATGCCGATGAGCTAAAGGACATACTTACGCAGTTTATGGACACTTGTCCCGATACTGCCGTATATGTGGTCAGTCAGACGACTTTTTCCGTCAGAGAATGGGAAAAATCTTTAAATATAATAAATTTATTGTGTACAAAGGCGACTGTTTTTGATACAATATGTAAAGCTACGCAGGAAAGGCAGGCAGAGGCAGACCGCCTTTCCCGTGAATGCGATGCCATGGTTGTTATCGGCTCAACGCATTCATCAAACACGGTAAAGCTCTACAACATCTGCAAGGAGAATTGTAGGACCTGCCTCATTGAATCGGCAAAGGAACTAAAAGCAGACTTCCTAGATGGTGCAAAAACCATCGGCGTCACCGCTGGGGCATCGACGCCTGCCAAAACAATAAAGGAGGTACTTGAGACGATGTCTGAAGTAGAAAACAAAAGTATGAATGCTGCTGAGGATTTCGAGGCAATGCTCGAGGAATCATTAAGCAACATGAGTACCGATCAGAGGGTAAAGGGTGTCATCGTAGGCATCACTCCCACTGAAATCCAGATTGACATAGGAAGGAAGCAGACAGGTTATATCGCATATAACGAGTGGAGTTTCGACCCGACGGCGGACCCGGCTGAAGAGGCTAAGGTCGGTGACGAAATCAATGTCGTTATCATGAAGACCAATGACGTTGAAGGCACAATCATGTGCTCCAAGAAACGTTTTGACAGTGCAAATTCCTGGGACGAACTCGAAGCAGCCATGGAATCCGGCGAAAAGATTGAAGGTACCGTTACCGACATCATCAAGGGCGGAATCATCGCTACAACCCAGAAGGGCGTACGCGTATTCATTCCCGGCTCACTCACCGGCATTCCCAAGGACGCTCCGATGGACGACCTTAAAAATACCAAAGTCAGCTTCAAAATTATTGAAGTTAACAAGCAGCGCAGACGCGCAGTCGGTTCTATCAAGGCCCACACCTCATCCGCCCGCAAAGAAGCTATGGAAGCTTTCTGGGCTCAGGCAGAAGTCGGCCAGGTTTACACCGGCGTTGTAAAATCACTTACAAACTACGGTGCGTTCGTTGACATCGGCGGAGTTGACGGCATGATCCACATCTCCGAGCTCTCATGGAAGAGAATCAGACATCCTTCCGATGTTCTCAACGTAGGCGACACTGTTGAAGTATTCATCAAGGCTCTTGAAAACAACAAGATCTCCCTCGGCTACAAGAAGGACGAGGACAACCCTTGGGTAATTCTCAAGAACACCTATGCCGTAGGCGATGTAGTTAACGCCAAAGTAGTAGGTATGACCGCCTTTGGTGCTTTTGCAAATGTCATTGACGGCATTGACGGTCTCATCCACATCTCTCAGATTGCCAACAAGCGCATCGAGAAGCCGCAGGATGTCCTTAAAGTAGGCGACGAAGTAACTGCTAAGATTACTGAGATTGACTTCGACAAGAAGCGTGTAAGCCTTTCTATCCGCGCTCTCTTACCGCCTGAGGAGGAGACAGAGGAGGAAGCTCCCGCTGAAGCACCTGCTGCTGAGGAGGCTCCCGCTGAAGAGCCTGCAGCTGAGGAAGAAGCTCCCGCTGAAGAGCCCGCAGCTGAAGAAGCTCCCGCTGAAGAGCCCGCAGCTGAGGAAGAGGCTCCCGCTGAAGAGCCCGCAGTTGAGGAAGAAGCTCCCGCAGAAGAGCCCGCAGCTGAGGAAGAGGCTCCCGCTGAGGAAACTGCTGAATAAAAACAAAAGGCAACTGTTTTACGGTTGCCTTTTTCTTTTCGAGGTATTGTTTTGAACTTTGTACTCCGCGAAAATGAGGACCTTTGGTCTCATCTGAAAAGCAACGAAAAGCCTGTCGTAATGTACGGCACCGGAAACGGTGCCGATAAAATAATCAGCGGCTTTGAGCAATACGGAATCAGACTTGCTGACATCTTTGTCAGCGACGAGATGTACAGGGAAGGCAGTGAGTTTCACGGCCATAAGCTGCTGCGCTATGCTGACATTAAAAACAGATATGATGACTGCATTATTATCCTGGCCTTTGCAGTGTTCAGGCGCGATCTGCTCACACGGATAAAGAACATGTCCGCCGAGTACGAATTGCTGGCTCCCAGTGTCTCCGTATTCGGTTCGGATTTCTTCTCTGCTGATTTCCTCCGGAAATATGAAAAAGAGATTGACGAGGCTTACAGCCTGCTTGAAGACGATACTTCACGAAAGGTTTTCATAAACTCACTGGAATACAGGCTCTCCGGAAAACCGGAATACCTGTTTGAATGCCAGACCGAAAGGGAAGAGGTCTTCAGAAATATTATCAGTCTTACTGACTCTGAAACCTTTGTTGACCTCGGCGCCTATCGCGGGGATACGGTGGAAGACTTCCTGATTCGCACACGCGGAAAGTACAAAAAGATATATGCTCTGGAACCCGATGAGAAAAACTTTCAAAAACTGCTGGAGAACATGGGAACAATCGATAACGCAGAGTTTATAAACAAGGCATCATGGAGTGACTCGCGTGTCCTGAACTTCTCAGGCGGTGGCGGCCGTAATTCAAGCCTGCTTGATATCGACGGGAAAGCATTCGGTGATTCCGGTGAGATTGTTCACACCGCTGCCGTCGATGACATTCTTGACGGGAACGGCGCCACTTTCATAAAAATGGATGTTGAGGGGGCAGAGGCGGAGACTCTTTCCGGCCTGTCGCGCACACTGCGTGAATTCCGGCCGAAACTTGCCGTCTCCGCGTACCATAAAATCCCGGATCTGGTCACTCTTCCGCTGCTTATAAAGCAGCTTAATCCGGGCTACAGAATTTTCCTCCGTCATCATCCTTATATTCCCGATTGGGAGACAAACTACTATTGCGTATAAACTATAAAAAGTATAAAATAGTTCTGTAAAAAACGACACGGGAGGTCAGGCTCAATGAAGAGTCCGGACAACGTGTTATTGGGAATAGCATTATTCTTGCTTTCAGGGGTAATTTTATACAACGTTTTCATGACAGAGCCCTCCGCCGTCGCGGCACAGGAAAATGACGGCACGACGGCTCTTGTAACTGTTACGGAACCCGCTGTCGTGCCCGGCACAACGGCGCCCGCCGTCACCGAATCGCTGATTAACATCAACACCGCGACGGCCGAGGAGCTTGAGACACTGAAGGGAATAGGTCCCGCCAAAGCCGAGGCCATTGTGGCTTACAGGGAACAGAACGGACCTTTTTCATCTGTGGACGATCTCGTAAACGTAACGGGAATAGGAGAAAAGACCCTGGCAAACATCAGAGACAAAATAACGGTTTAGGAGAGAGAAACTTGGTATTTTCCAGCCTCGTATTCATATATATTTTCCTCACATTGACATTCATACTCTATTTCTTTGCGGCAAAGAGCATACGGCAGAAGAACGCCGTACTGCTCGTTATGTCGCTGTTTTTTTATGCCTGGGGCGAACCTAAATGGATTATACTCATGCTCATCAGCACGGCTGTTGAATACTTCGGCGCAATCATGGTTGATCAGTACAAGGAGGAGAGACCCGAAATAGCCAAAGCCGCGCTCGCGGTCTCTGTTTCCGTCTCACTCGGTTTCCTCTTTATCTTCAAGTATTTTGACTTCTTTGCCTTCAACTTCAATCAGACATTCAACACGAATATAAGCCTGCTTGGCTTTACATTGCCGATAGGTATCTCGTTCTACACATTCCAGACAATAACATACATTGTCGATGTATACCGCGGCAAAGCCGAAGTACAGCATTCTTACCCGAGACTTCTGCTCTATGTCTCAATGTTCCCGCAGCTTATTGCAGGTCCCATAGTCAAGTATATTGACGTTGAGAAGCAGCTGACTGCGAGAACCTCAAGCGGCCGTAAAGTAGGCGACGGTGCCTTCCGTTTCCTCGTAGGTCTCTCAAAGAAGGCGATATTTGCCAATGTCGCCGGTGAGATAGCGAAGCAGTTCCTTGACGGCAACCTCAAAGAACTCTCGGTTGTAGGCGCGTGGATGGGAATCCTGGCCTATACATTGCAGATTTACTATGACTTCTCCGCTTACTCGGATATGGCAATAGGCCTCGGCAAGATATTCGGATTCGACTATCCCGAGAACTTCAACTATCCTTACATCTCAAAGTCAATCACAGAGTTCTGGAAACGCTGGCATATCTCACTGACGACCTTCTTCCGCGAGTACCTCTATATACCGCTCGGCGGCAACAGGAAGCACCACGTCATAAACCTGCTCATTGTATGGGCCCTTACCGGTCTGTGGCACGGCGCCGCATGGAACTTTATCCTGTGGGGTCTCTACTACTACCTGATTATCGTTCTGGAGAGGCTGTTCCTCGGTGACGTCCTGGAACGCTGCCCGAAAGTACTGCAGCACATCTACACCATGTTCCTCGTAATTATCGGATGGGGATTCTTCTACTTCGACGATATGGAGAGACTGAAATCCTTCTTCTGGATTATGTTCGGCATAAACGGAAACCCCTTCGCCAACATAACAGACAAATCCGTATTCATAAATCACATACTCTTCTTCGCAGTGGCAATTATCGCTGCGACACCTGTTGCAAAAATCATCAGGAAATACTTCACAAAGCTCTCTGCAAAGAGCAGCACCATGGGTTATGTATGCGATACAGCCCTCATCCTGACCGGAGTATTCCTCCTGTTCATCAACACGGCGGCCCTTGTGGGTTCAACCTACAACCCGTTCCTGTACTTCAGATTCTAAAGAAAGGAGAAACCTGCCATGGATAAACCGAAGCCCAAGAAAAGACCTCTCTTCCATAACAGGAATATGGGTGTCATGCTTCTCATGTCATTTCTGCTGATTATAACCGTCATGTTTCTTCTTTCGATAGTCTTACCCGACAAGAAGATTTCCGAGAGGGAGAACAGGACACTTACACCGTTCCCAAAATTCTCGATTTCCTCTTATTTCTCGGGAGATTTCAACAGACAGATTGATGAGCATTATTCCGATACTTTCCCGTTCCGTGATTTCTTCCTGAACGTGAACGATAAACTCACCAAGCTGACCTCACAGTTCTCATCCGGTTCTGATGACAGCATTGTCGTAATCCAGACCGGCGAGCGCGACCTCGGCGGCGAAGGCTTTGATGACTATGAAAAAGCGCAGGCCGAAGCAGAGGGAGAGGTGAATGACTGATGCAGTACATAATCCTTGACCTCGAATGGAACACCGCTTATTCAAACAGGCTCTCACATTTTGTAAACGAGATCATCGAATTCGGCGCAGTGAAGCTCGACAGCCGTTTTGAGATTATCGAGGACTTCTCAAGTTTTGTAAAACCTCAGATTGAGAAAAAACTGCGCTCCCGCGTCAAGAACCTGACCAACATCAGTAACGAGGATGTTGCACATGCAGAGTACTTCGAGGCGGTCTGCAATGACTTTACGAACTGGGTAGGGGACGTGGATAATACCGTAATCCTCTCCTGGGGAGACATGGACATACGTGTCCTTATCGACAACTGCAAATACTT
>JAEEGJ010003074.1_pt1 | contig 69022 bp, 59 predicted proteins | sample 8958761 | NCBI WGS metagenome assembly JAEEGJ01 (sample SAMN16246546, study PRJNA631951) | gut metagenome | biome: gut microbiome; feature: rumen; material: RS-attached | host: Bos | place: Iran: Karaj | collected 2018-10 | reverse complement strand
GGCTGTATGGATTGATGTAGTTCAAGAAAGAAAAAAGTAATGCCGAATTATTTTGCGATGAGTTATATGAAATACTTGGTTTTGAGCTAATTTCCGGCATTACTATTTTTTCGGCATTATTGAGATAATGTCGAATTCGACATTATCTGAAATCATTTTACGCCTCGGTCGAGTGCGTAGATAGGCATCTTGACGCTCTGACAACAAATCTTGTCGTCGCAGACGAATCCCGCACCGAGAAAACCATCTGTCTGGCGGTCACGCCCTCGCTGAAAGCCTATGGTATTTCCGGACGCGCCCGACTGTTCGAGGTCGTGCAGGCTGTCAAGGAAATCAACCAGAAGCGATTCAATGAGGCATTCCGCCGGAAACTCCTGCCGCGGGATGAGAATGGTAAGTATCATTTCAGTTCCGCCTCTTTTGATGCAGAGGCACTTTCCGCTGATCCGTCATTGGAACTGTCATACATCATAGCGCCGCCACGCATGCGGCTATATGAGGAGATCAGCACGAAGATTTTCTCAATATATATGAGATATATCTCTCCGGAGGATATCCATGTATACAGCATTGACGAGTGCTTCATCGATGCGACAGGATATCTGAGTACCTACCATATGACGGCACATGAGCTAGCCATGACGATGATCCGGGAGGTGCTGTATGAGACCGGTATCACCGCCACTGCCGGTATCGGAACAAACCTCTACCTTGCCAAGGTCGCTATGGATATCGTTGCAAAGCACGTTCCTGCTGATAAGGACGGTGTCCGTATTGCAGAGCTGGACGAGATGAAATACAGAGAGCTGCTGTGGTGTCACACGCCTCTGACGGATTTCTGGGGTCTTGGCGGCGGCACTGCAGCCCGTGTTGCGGCGCTGAACTGCTATACCATGGGCGATATCGCACGGCTGAGTACGATCAACGAAGATCTGCTGTATAAGGCACTGGGCGTGAAGGCTGAAATCGTGATCGACCATGCATGGGGCTGGGAGCCGACAGAGATCGCAACGATCAAGTCCTACAGACCTTCCACAAACTCGCTTTCTTCCGGACAAGTGCTGAAAGAGCCGTATACCGCAGAACTTGCAAGGCTGATCGTCCGGGAAATGACGGAGCTGCTTGTGCTGGATATGGTCAGAAAGTACGTTGTTACGAAGAAGCTGACACTGACAATCGGCTACGACCGGACATCTGTGCAGCTGGTACGCAGAGGCAGAACGCCCAAAGAAGACGAATACAAGGTCACATCAACAGGAAAGCGATACAACGGAGTCGTTCACAAGGATCACTACGGCAGACCTGTTCCGAAGCATGCGCACGGTACGGGGAACCTCGAAAGCTGGACATCTTCTACTTCTGCGATCGCTGAGTGCATGATGCAGCTTTATGACAGAATCATTGATCCTGATCTTATGGTGCGCAGGATCAACATCTGCGCCTGCAACCTGATCTATGAGAACAATATCCCGGACGATGACGCTCCTGTTCAGCTTGAGCTCTTTGTGGACTATGAAGAGGTGGAACGTCAGAAGGCGGAGAAAAAACACAAGGAAGAACGTGAACGCGCTCTGCAGCGGGCAACATTGCAGCTACAGGGCAGATTTGGGAAAAACGCCATTCTGAGGGGCATGAACCTGATGGAAGGCGGAACAACGATAGAACGAAATGGCCAGATTGGTGGCCATAGAGCTGAGGCTTCGGAGGTGAAGAAGGATGGCAAAAGGGATAAAAAGCAATGAACCTGATGCTAGAGTCGTCTATGCAGACATCATCAGGCTGCCGCACTGGCAGTCCCCCACACGCACGCCAATGTCAGCCTATGAGAGAGCAGCGCAGTTCTCATCCTTCAACGCACTGGCGGGTTACGAGGATATGGTCGGTGAAGAAGCAAGAGAGGTCGGCAGTTTTCAGGAATTGACGGAATCTGAGATGGAAGTGCTGAACCAGAAAATAAGCCTTATAGCTGATGTTCTGGAGGACGGACATCATCCTGTTCTGAAGTTCACGTACTTTATAGCGGATATAGCGAAGGACGGTGGTTCTTATGTAACGATGACTGAAAGAGTCAGGAAGATAGACACGATTGGACGAAAGATACAGCTTTTCAAGACTGTAGGGGCTAGCAAGAGCTATATGGAGCTTGAGATGGATAAGATCAAGGATATATCTGGCGATTTGGTGGATTTTATGGGATGATGAGGATCGTATTATGACTAGTATAGATATTCCCACCAGTTGGCAAAGTAATTACGACTTTGAAATACTACGGAAAAATTCCATTTTATGAGAAAAACTAAATAAATAGCAAAAAGGTTCTGTGATATCACTATTGGTGGCATAGAGCCTTTTTTATTCTACCTAATAAATACCAAAATTGAGATATTTTCATCTATATTTCAAGATGAAGTCATAAATTTTAACTTTAATTTCACGATTTCAATTATTTATCAAAACCTCAATAGTATAGAGAATATTAAAAAATACTATTCGTATATTTTTCTTCGAAATGTTTACTAAAACAGTCTTATCTTCATTGACAAATCAATAATATTATGGTATCATTTATTATGGATTATTGTATAAAGAGCTGTAATAAATTGTGATAATTTATATTAGAATGATTTATAAATTTTACATCAATAATCTATTTATTTAATATTTGAACATATAAAGATTTGTGGGCTATTTCTATCATAAGTATTTATGATTAGCACATTGTTAGATCGAAAGGTGAAAGTATGCAGATTAATAAACACGGCTCATTCTATATGCGCAGCGGATGGGTTACTAAAATAATAGACGCAATAAATAGTGATGAAATGATTTTTTCTCCTAATAATGAACTCAGCGCCGTAGACAGAATTGGGGTAGGCCGAGTTATGATTAAAGCAATGCGTTATTGGAGTATTGTTCTTGGGGTATCAAATGAATCCAAGGTTCAAAGAGGAGTTATCCATCAGTTCACAACATTAGGTAAAACAATAGCAGATTATGATCCCTATTGCCAGGACATAGGAACTCTATGGTTATTGCATCGAAATCTTTCTTCTGATTCCGAAAACGCTACAGCATGGTTTTGGGCCTTCAATCAATCTAACTTAAATTCATTTTCAAAAGACACTTTTTCAAGTGCATTTTACTCATATTGTCAAAAAAACGGTGCTAGTTATAGCAAAACGGCTGTTGAAAAAGAATTCGATTGTTTCAAAAACACATATGTAAGCGATAAAGCATTTGATATAAGTAAAGTAATAGATGAAGACACCATACCTCTTTTATCTAGATTAAAGCTAATACATTATCAAGGAAGTGGCTTATTTCAACTAAGAAGGCCGTCCGTAAAAGATATTCCATTAGAAGTATTGCTATACTGCATAATATATGATAATGAAGAACATCTAAAAAACAACTCCCAGTTAAACATAGATGAACTATTAGAAGGAAACTGTCAAGTTGGTAAATATATGCATATAAGCTACTCGAACCTGCTAGAAATGTTACAACAACTAGAAAACATGAAAAAATTGTCATTAATAAATAATTTCGGAAGCAGATATATTCAGCTCAAAGACGTAAACGCAGAAGAGCTGCTTGCAAAATATTACCTTAGATCGGAGAGATAATTACTTATGCCGCTTTATAGTGAGTTAATTAAAATTGAGGATGAGTATAATTACTCTGCAAACATACAATTTGATATTGAAAATGATAAAAAACTCCAAAGATTTATCCCAAATGATACAACAATAGAATTAATAAAAGAATACTTTATAGATATAACACGTTTAAACCCAACACATCACGCTCGCATACTACACGGTTCATATGGTACAGGTAAATCCCATTTTTTAACTGTCCTGAGCTTATTGCTTGAAAAAAAGTATATTGAAAGTGATGGATATAATACTTTTTTGTCAAGAATAGCAAAATATGATGAAAACTTAACATCAGATATCAACAAATATATAAAAGATAAGGCAAGAAAACCATTTTTAATCGTTCCAATTGTATTTGATTTTGATGATTTCGAACGTTGTATTTATTTCTCCTTAAAAAAGAAACTTGAAACTATTGGAAAAAAAGTTAGCTTCAAAACCTTTTTTGATCAAGCAACAGCTTTAATTGAACAATGGAAAAGTAGTGAAGAATCAAAAGAGAGATTAATCAAAGCGTGTCAAAGCTCAAAAATCACTCTTGAAGAAATAGAAGAGCTGCTCTCTCTCTTTGATAAAAAGGCTGAAAAGAAGTTTCAAAAAATCTTTTCTAAAATGACCTTTGGTGTTAAGTATATATATGAGGTAACTAATCTTTCACAAACACTTAATGAAGCTAGTGAAGCAATTGCTGATAAATATAGTGGTATTGTCTTTATATTCGATGAATTCGGTCGCTACATAGAAGATAACATAAAGACAATTAAAATCAAAGCAGTTCAGGACTTAGCGGAATTTTGTGACCATGGCTCGGGTAATAATCACGTCATCCTTGTTTCGCATAAAGAAATAAGTCAATACACACAACGTTTTGGTAAAACAATTTCTCATGAATGGAAAAAAGTTGAGGGAAGATATAAACAAACGCCTATTAACGATAGTCAAGATCAATGCCTATCGTTAATAAGAAGTGTCCTTGAAAAGAATGAAAAGCCATGGAAAAAATTTCAAAACCGCTTCAAAAATGAATTAAACGCCTTATACTCCGAGGCTGCCGACTTCCGTGGATTTATGATTGATTCAGAAAATGCTCAGAATCAATTTGAAGGAGGTTTCCCCCTTCACCCTATATCTTTATTTGCGTTAGACAAGCTTTCAAAAAAAGTAGCACAAAACGAAAGAACCTTCTTTACATATCTGGCTAGCAAAGAAGAAAATAGTCTTTATAGTTTTCTTGAAAAATATAAAACAAAAGAATTTCATTTTGTAGGCATAGATAAAATATATGATTACTTTGAACCAAGTATAAAATCGACTCAAAGCGATACAAGCTTTGAATGGTATAAAGAGCTTCAAATAGCACTTTCGAAAAATCATTCTTCATCTGATGATGATACACCTGAGACAAAAATACTTAAAGTTATAGCCACAATTGGTATAATTAATGATCCTAGCGCATTAATAGCCAACAAGACAACAATTGTTAATGTAATAGATTTGCCAAAGGATATTATAACAAATGCTTTAGAAAGATTATGCGAAAGAAAAATAATTAAGTACTCCGGAGCATATGACAGATATGATTTCTTTGAAGCAAGCATATTTGACGTTGAAGAGATTATAAACGATGAATGTCAAACCGTAAGTGTTGAATCGACAGTAAATACACTAAACGATGAATTTATTGATTTTGTTCTATATCCTTACGATTACAATAGGGTTTATAAGATATCAAGGATTTTTGTTCCGTCATTTGCAACACTACAGGATCTGCAAAAAAAGGCCTTTTTAAACAAATTTGGAAAGTATTATGATGGCATTCTTATAATGTTGCTATCAAATCCCGATGACGATATGGATGAAATACTCAATATATCCAAAGATATAAAAAGATCAATTATGTTTGTTAGTAATGAAACATCCGTTTTAACAGAATATATAAAGAAATATATCGCCATCAAGTATTTGGATAGCAAAAAAAGCGAATATATCTCAAAAGATCCTGCATTCGAAAAAGAACTTGATTATTACAAAGATGAATATCGCCTGAATATTACGGAAATTATTAATCAATGGAAAAATACATTTGAAGGATCAAATACTATAGTAATTGATGGAAAAACGGTAGCAGATATAAAATCTTTAAGAGAATTATCTAATGCAGCAAGCAAAATCATGTATGATTCGTTTCCAAATACTCTTATTGTTAACAACGAATTAATCAATAAAAATATAATCTCAGGAAGTATTATGTCAGCAAAGAAAAATGCCATAGCTAATATTCTTTCTGGGGAAAATGCATCTAACTACTATTCAGTTCCATATTTATCACCTGATTATATAGCTATTCGATCAGTATTAGTGAAAAACGGCTTCATAACAACTGAAGAGGATGTTGAACTAAATACTGTTCCTGACGGAGCAAGCACCCATGTATTGGTGAAAAACAGAATTGAAGGTTTTATTGAAAAAGCTAAAAATGAAATTGTTGACTTTGAAAAAGTCATTAATTTATTAAAAGAGCCTCCGTTTGGATTAAGAAATGGATATTTATCGTTATTACTTGCCCATTTCTTAATCCCATATAAAAAGTCATTGATCATTAGTAGCCATGGCGTTGAAAAGGAATTAACTGTTGAACTTTTTGAAGAAATTGTAAGAAGACCTTCAGATTTTACGTTTACTATTGCTAATTGGTCAGGTGAGCAGCTTGATTTTCTCAACTCTCTGGAAAATATTTTTCATGAGTATATTGTTGAAAGTACTCTTAGCAAAAATAGACTTAAAGCTATTTATGATGGAATGCTTTTACATTTTAAGAATGTTCCAAAGTTCGCTCGTACAACAGAAGTTTATATTTCCGAAAAAGCTAAACAATATAGAAGCATAATTAGTAAATCAACTGCAAATTATTCCTCGTTCATCTTTTCAGGCATTAAAAGTCTAGGCAGTTCATATGATAACGCAATAGATCAAATTGTTAAGATTAAAAGCGAGTTAGAAGACGCAGTAAATGCCTTATCAAGAGAAGTTGTTTCATCAATCTTTGAAATCTTTGATGCTCCTAACAATATTTCCGCAGGTAAGATGCTATGCTCTAATTATGAAAAGAAATGGAAATCCAAACGAACAAAGTCTTTTGATTACTATACAAACGCTTTTTTAGAGCTAGTTAGTAATTTAAACTCAGATCAAGATGACTATAGCATAGTTATGCAGCTAACAAAAACATTAACTGGATTTGAGATTATTTATTGGAACGATTCACATAAATATGATTTTGTCGATCGTTTAAACGAAATTAAGACTAAATTAGATCTTTATCATGAAGAAGATAGTTTAAGCGAATCTGAATCTAAAGTTACAATCTCAACCGCAAGTGGAACTGAAAAATCACTTGTATTTGATAGAAGCGACTTAAGCACGCTAAGTTTAACATTAAAAAACAAAATCCATAATACTTTCAATAACTATGGATTATCTATTTCATATGATGAAAAAGTTCAGGTTCTTCTTTCATTGTTAGAAGACCTGATGGAAGGAAAAGAGTAATGTCAAAATCAGTTTATTGGTGCAATAATTGTGGAGTACCAATTATCAATAATAATACATGTACACTGTGTAATTCCAAATGTAAAAGTATAAGTACAAATGGAATCTGTAACCCTGTTTTTACACAAGAGAAGAAACTCCTCTCATGTATTATGAAAGAAGACTATAATAGTAAAAATATATGGTATCTTGGCAATAGTTATTACCTTGTTGATGGAAAACGAATTCGATTACCATATATTGAGTACTATAAAAACAAACAGCATCTAGAAGTGGCTGAATTACTACGCGATGAAGTGATTAAAGATGATGTTATAATAAATCATGAATCATATGTTACCGCCAATGAACGCTACATCAATGAACTGATTTATGAAGCAGAAAACTATATTTCAAACCTAACAGAACAGTATAGCAATAAAGATATATCGTATATTCCAACAGTGTCTTTTTCAGGCGGAAAGGATTCTACGGTAGTAAGCCGTTTGGTTAGAGATGCCTTGCAGGATGAACGTATAATACATTTCTTCGGAGATACTACATTGGAATTTCCAGCTACTCATACTTATGTAGATAATTATTTCCGTCAGGAGAATCCTTTTACACCTATGATTCCAAGCGAGACTGAAAAAGACTTTTTCAAGCTTTGTAAAATATTCGGCCCACCTAGTAAATTTCAACGTTGGTGTTGTACTATTTTTAAAACCTCAAATCTGAATAACGAGTATCAAAATCTCAACGGTAACAGCTTATCTTTTCTTGGAATCAGACATAGTGAATCAAAAGAAAGACAGAAATACGAGAGAACACAGGATCATTCAAAAATCGGCTCGCAGATAAATGCAATGCCTATAATTGAATGGGATGATTGTGACGTATGGCTGTATATGCTATATAAAGGTATCACTTTCAACGATGCTTACCGATACGGTTACAAAAGAGTAGGCTGTTGGTGCTGCCCAAACAATTCCAACTGGTCAACCATGCTAACGGAAATCTACTATCCTGAGTTGGCTAAAAAATGGCGTGATTTATTATACGATTTTGCAGAAAAAACAGGTAAAACCGATGTAGCTGATTACGTTGAGAATGGAAAATGGAAAACAAGAAAAGATCCAACTGGCTTAGAAACTCGAAATGTTACAATAGCTGATACACCTTGTAATCTTTCTGATCGTGCAAGAAATATAATTATTAAAAGAAAGATTACCAAAGAAATTATTGAATATATTAAACCATTTGGACAAATATCGATACTGGACAAAGATAACGCGACATATCTAACCATAACAGAACAAGCAGGAATTGACTCAGAAGGTAATTCTTTTAAAGAAAGAAAAGTATGCGATTTAGTAATCACTTGGGGAACAACCGTTTTAAAAGTTCTCCCGGCTCCTGGAATTGACTGGAAGCTACTTGTGAATCGACTAAAATGTCAAATGAGAAAATACCAATATTGTATACGATGTTCTGCTTGTGATTCCATTTGTCCACATGGAGCGATTAATACTTTTGGAGAAATACGGTATCAAATTGATGAGACAAAGTGTCCCCAAAATCTAAATATATGTTCTCGCTGTATTGCGAAATTTTATAATGGATGTATTACTTGTCAGGTTTTAGCGGCAAAGAAAAAAGACGAGGAAGATATATGATTTATTTTGATTATGCAGCAACGTCCCGTAATAAACCAGACGTTTCATTAGAAAGCTTTCTTCATTACATGAATGATATAGGAGTTAGCCCGGGAAGAGGAAGCTATAAAGCAGCTATAGATGCATCAAGAATGCTTTATCAGGCAAGAAAGACTGTAGCTGAGTTCTTTAATTCTCCGAATAATTCCAGTGTTATTTTTACTAAGAATTCTACTGAAGCAATCAATATGTTTTTGCACGGATTCTTAAATAAAGGCGATCATGTTTTGATTAGCCCTTATGAACACAATGCCGTTTTCAGGCCTATAAATAAGCTAAAAGAGCTTGGTATAATTGATTATACTGTTATTCCAGAATCTATTATATATAACGAACCGCATAACATCACAAAAGTAATCACAAATAATACTAAACTCTATATTTCTACACTTGCAAGCAACCTTACTGGTCAATATGTTTTTTCATCAATAATTTCTAAAATTTTATCAGATAATAATATCACTGTTTTTGTTGATGCTTCACAAGGTGCCGGAAAAAAATCAATTGATATGCAAAGGGATTGTATTAATTATGTCGCATTTACAGGCCACAAAGACTTATATTCAGTTCCTGGTGTTGGAGGCCTAGTTTGTTGCCAAAACCTAAAAATAGAGCCCTTAATCCAAGGTGGTACAGGTATAAACGGTGATAATTATACCAATCCACATATCTTCCCAGAAGCATATGAAGCAGGGACTCTTAATATGCCTGCAATATGGTCCTTGAAGAATTCAATAGATTATATCAATCAAAACATCGATACTATTAGAGACAAAGAAAATAAACTTACAAACTATTTTATAGAACAGCTTTCTAATGTTCCAGAAGTTATCATTTACAACCAAAACAGAAAGCGTCTCTCTACATTCTGCTTTAATATTAATAAGATTTCATCAAGTGCTGTCGTAAAATATCTTAGTGATAATGATATTTGCGTTAGGGGCGGAATACACTGTGCTATAAAGGCCCACGAAACAATTAATACTGTAAAAACAGGAGCAGTTAGAGTTAGTTTAAGCTTTTTTAACGATTATAGCGAAATAGATATATTTGTAAACTTGATAAGGGAGTTGATTAAGTGTACATAATTTTTTATAATACTAATGATGTTTTTTCAGCAGAAGAATTAATATCAAAATTAAATCTGAATGTCGAAGTAGTGCCAACACCGGTTCAAGATAAAGCTTACTGTGGAGTTTGTATTAAAACAGACAAAGACAAAATAGAGCAAATACGTTCTGTTTTATCCGCTTTTGAATTTAAAGAGGTGGAAGATGAATGAAATCCTTAGTTACAGAGATCTAAAAATACTGCGCAGTTATAAAACAAATAAAAACAATATTGTTTTGGATTTTTATAATCCTATATTAAAAAAATCGATATTATACAAGCGTGCAGTCGGTTTTTTTACATCAAATGCTCTAATTGAGCTTTCAAAAGGAATATCAGGCTTAATTAAAAACGAGGGCAAAATCAGGTTTATAGTATCGCCAATTCTATCTGAGGAAGATATAGAAGCAATTTCAAAAGGATATGATGAAAGAGGCGTTGTGCAAAATGCTTTAGTTAGAGAGTTTCACGAACCTGATAATACTTCTGATTATGAAAGACTCAATTGGCTCGCGCATTTAATCTCTTCAGGATGCATGGAGATTAAAGTTGCCTTTACTCCAGATAACCAAAAAAACGGTATGTATCATGAGAAAATAGGCGTAATCTATGACACTGAAGGAAATCGCATAGCTTTCACTGGATCAATGAATGAAACGAGCAATGCTTTTCATAACAATTTTGAATCAATAGTAGTGTTTAATTCATTAGTCGATGAAGATTGGAATCGTGTTGAAGATATTGAAAACGATTTCGATTCGCTGTGGTCTGGAAGAGAAGAAAACATTAAGGTAATAGAATTTCCAAAAGTATTAAAAGAAAAACTATTATCATACAAAAAAGAAACCATTAATCTACAATTAGATGATCTCTCATTCTCTCAAAATGAAACGAAACCCAAACCTGGTATACCGACCATTCCTGCAGGTATAGAACTTCACGATTATCAGCTTGAAGCCATCAATAGATGGGCTGAAAATGGATATTGCGGCATATTTGATATGGCAACAGGTACAGGCAAAACATACACTGGTTTAGGAGCTGCCGTTAAGCTCTTTTCAGAGAAACATAAAATGGCCCTTATCATAGTATGTCCTTACCAGCACTTGGTCGAACAATGGGTTGAAGATATTTTAAAGTTTAATATGCTTCCGACTATAGGGTACTCAACTTCTAAACAACGCGATTGGAAAAATCGTTTGTCAAATGATATATTAGACTTTAGGTTGGGTGTAATAGACGTATTATGTTTTGTAACTACAAACGCAACTTATTCCTCTGAATATGTACAAAATCAACTTAATAAACTCAACAGAAATACGCTCATACTTGTTGACGAAGCCCATAATTTTGGCGCAGAGCACTTGAAACGTTTTTTAAATCCTAAATTTGAATACAGATTAGCATTGTCTGCTACTCTTGAAAGACATAATGATGAAGAAGGAACAGAGTCGTTATATAGTTATTTTGGCGATAAATGCATTGAATATGGACTAGAACGTGCCATAAAAGAAGACAAACTTACTCCATATTATTATTATCCCAAAATAGTATATTTATCAGATAATGAATTAGCAGCATATAGAGACATTTCTAAAAAAATTGCAAAACAATGCCATGAAGACAAATATGGGAATATCACTATTACAGAACAAGGCAAAAGATTACTGATTGAAAGAGCTAGAATTGTAGCAGGAGCGAGTAATAAGATTCTTTTACTTAAAGAACTCATGAAGGATTATAAAAATGACTCGCACATACTTGTATACTGTGGTGCAGCGAGAAGCTGTGAATATAAAAATGATCAATCTGAAAGAGATGAAGAAGGCGAAAGACAGATAGTTTCAGTTTCAAAAATGTTAGGTTTGGATCTTGGTATGAAAGTGACACATTTTACATCATCAGAAACCGCATCAGAAAGAGAAACAATTAAAACCAGATTTGCTAATGCCGACCCTTATCAAGCTATTGTTGCTATAAAATGTTTAGATGAAGGAGTTAATATTCCAAGTATTAAAACTGCATTTATATTGGCAAGTAGTACAAATCCAAAAGAATATATTCAAAGACGTGGTAGAGTACTAAGAAAAGCGCCAAATAAAAGTTACGCAACTATATTTGATTTTATTACGTTACCTACTCCACTCGAGTGTATAAACCATGAAAGTGAAACATCTCACTATGACCTTTCTCTCGTAAAAAAGGAAATTAATCGTATGAAAGAGTTTGGCGAGATTTCAATTAATCCGTCAGAAGCTGATAGGATTATTACTGAATTGGTTGAAACCTACGGCTTAGACTTATACGTTAATGACGAGGAGGAATTCTACTATGAATGAAGAAAAACAATTGGATGAACGAAAGCTCAACCTTATTAAACTTAAAGTCATTACTATTGAAAAGGATAATGTTATAAAAAAGGACCCATCAAGCAAAATTATTGAGGATATTCGTAAGTATATCGATAAGGTGGTGGACGGAAAATGCTAATTAAAAAACTAATTCTGAATAATTTTAGACAGTATATCGGAGAACAAGAGATAGAATTCTCTACAGATAAAGAAAGAAATGTCACTGTTCTAATTGGCGTAAATACATCAGGCAAAACAACATTTATACGTGCTTTTGAATGGATCCTCTATGGTATAAACGGCTTTGGCGAAGGCGATAATAAAACGCGTGAAGAAAGAGAAAAAGAAAAAATATTACTTAATAGCAATGTTGCAGAGAAGCTTTCTTTTGGTGACTCAGCCGAAGTAATTGGAACTCTTGTTATCGAACATAACGATGTTCAATATGAAATAATCCGAACTGAGAAGTACACTTCAACCGGCAGTGATTTAAGAACTGCTGGCAGATCAGCTTCGATTTATTATCTTCAACCCGATGGACAAACTAAAACAAAAATAGAAGGCGATTTCGAAGATAGCATTGAAGGAATCTTGCCTAAAGCTCTATCAAGTTATTTTTTCTTCGGTGGCGAACGTTTAGGATCAATAGCCTCGCAAACAGATATAGAATCATCTGTTAAAGGTTTGATGGGATTAGATATCCTATATAATGCTCGCGATCACTTAAAAAAAGTAGTTAACATTTTTAGGAAGAACATAGATCTTGGTGGAAATCAGGATGCAAGAAGACTTCAAGATAAAATCGATGGAAAAAATGTTGAACTCGAAGAATTAAAAACCGCACTTGATGAAGCATCTGATCAACTCTCGTACTATCAAAGCAACAAAGAAAAATATGCAGCTATGCTAAAAGCAAATGAAGATACTAAAGAAAAACAGAATAGGAGAGAGCAACTTATAACAATTATAAAAAACTTAAACACTAAAATAGAAGAAGATAAAAAAGACTTAGTTAATGCCTTTAGCAGAAACTCCTTTGCTTTCTTTAGTTTACCACTGTTAAAAGATGCAATAAAAAAGCTTAATCAAGCTAGTGATCAAACAGAAAGCGTTCCAGAAATGACAGCAGATTCTATTGACTATATTCTAAAAAGAGGAATCTGTATTTGTGGAACATGTATTTCTCCAGGATCAGCCGCTGAAAAGAATCTTTTAACTGAAAGAAAAAAGCAACCTCCTGAGTCAATTGGTTCAGTTGTTAGGAATTATAGGGAACAAGCTTCAACTATTATAAATTCAAATGATGAATATTATAGTCGTATTGAAAAAGCTCTTAAAAATCTTAGAAGTGATAAACGCGAATTGGGATTCCGTGAAGATGAGATGAAAAAACTCGATGAAGAGTTGCGTGGTGCAAAAGATAGCTCAAATCTTGAAATTGAGTATCAAAACTCATTAAACCGTGTTAATGAATTTCAAAGAAAAAAGGATAGCTTTGTAGAGAGAATTGGATCTGCTAAAAAAGAAATAGAGAATTATCAATACGCTTTAGAAAAACAAATAGCAGCGTCAAAAGAAAATGCACGTACTCAAGCTAAAATTGATTATACTCAAGCTGTTTATGAATGGGTAGATAAGGCTTATAAAGAACGTGAATCTATTGTAAGATCAAATCTCGAAGAAAAGGTTAACAAAAATTTTGCGCGTATCTATCATGGACACAGAACAATCTCAATTGATGAGAAGTACAGAGTAAAATATATTGACGTAACCACTGAAGAATCAGAAGGATTAAAAGCAGTAAAAAGTTTTGCTTTTGTATCTGGTCTTGTTGACCTTGCAAAAGAATCCTTAACCTCAGAATCCTCCAAAGAAGCAGATATTGGCCCTCAGTATTTTCCTTTGGTCATGGATGCACCGTTTTCAAATGTTGATGAAATTCACATTAAAAATATATCACGTGTAATTCCCGAGTCCGCTGAGCAAGTTATTATTGCTGTAATGCAAAAGGATTGGGAACCAGCATCAGAAATAATGAATCCTTATGTTGGAAAAGCATATTACATTGAAAAAGCAAAAGATTCAAATGGAAAGGACATTGATACAATCACTCATATAAAGCCAAGGAGGGATAATTAATGTTATTTGATGATGATATTCAGATTCGCGGCAGACATGCTAGTTATTTAAAAGCTTTATCTGAATTGAGAGGTAATGCAAGCGAAGAAGATAAGAATCGTTTTTCTAATTTTAAACTATTTACTGATTATATTTCTGTTTATATGGTAGCTCCAATAATCGGCTTATTATACGGTAAAAAAAGTGCTTATGACAACGAAAAAGACTCAGCCGGAATAATGCTTGCAGCAATTTCAAAAAATAGAGCACACTTAAAATACATCTATAGGCTTGTTATCTTATCGGACACAACTCTCAACCTGTCGGATGAAGATAAGATCAATATGGCTTTTCGTGAGGAGTCTAACGATGAATCCGTAGCACGTGGAATGGAATTATATAATGCATATTTTTGTGGTGGCTTAGAAATACTATATCAAGAATTTGTTGAAAGATGCACAACAGACGAAGACTATATTGAACGTTTATTTGAATTTGTCTCTGAATTTAAAGAAGAACAAAAAATTGATGATGTTGCATTAGAAATTGGTTCCCTTCTCGATAAATAAATAATATTTTTATCTAGGAGATGAATACTATCATGAACTATTCATACAATCCATGTGACGGCATTATTTCTTTTATAAATAGTGATTTTTCGAAAGAATGCTGTAGTCGTTTTCTAAATGATGTTGGCTATACTGATATTTCATGTATCCTAGATCCATGCACAGCAGTTCACGCCGTATTAGTTGATAAAAGTACAAATTATACTTTTACAAGCATAGAAATTGAATGGTTACATTCAGTAAACTTACTTACAGAATACAAAGTTAATGATAATACCACTATTGTAATAGCCGATATGAATTGCTCTATTGACGATTACTACATAAACTGTGCAGCAATTATTAAGATTTTCGAAAAAGCATTCGCTCATAATTCATTCTATATATTTAAAATTAGGAACTCACTTTCGTTCGGTTGTTTAATTAATGCAAACATAGATATTCCAAACAACTATATTATCAGTATGTTATGTAATGAGACCAATATGAGCGAGGTAACCGATTTTATCGAAGAGCTTTTTGTAGAAGAAATGGATAGCCTACCTTCTTTAATTTCAGATTATTCTCCATTAAAAACGCAGGGGAACGATGAATACTATAAGACTTATTCTGATGAATTAGTGTATGATGAAAACGAGTACATTAAGGCATTATTAGAGATTCAATCATTTTATGGCGTAGACACATCAAAAGCTAGAGAACGTTCATCACTACCCAAAGAAGAAAGAGATCTCAACCAAATGCTTACCGACTGCACTGAATTAAAAACAGTTGCTAACGAAATAGATCAAAAAACATCATACGAAGAATTATTATCTGCTTCAGCAGCAAAAGAAAATGCGACGAGTAACACAGAAACTGAGGAATTACAATTATCATTTTTCGATGATGACTTGCAAATAGTTTCTGATGATGCATATAAAGACGCGGAAAAAATGCTAAATGAACTTTTAGGTAAATAAGGGAGGTTTGTCATGCAAGCACGTGCGCACTCATTACGCTTTCTAGGAGAAGGAAAAAAACTAACTGTGCCTTTTTTTCAGCGAAGGTATGTTTGGGAAAAAGAAAATTGGGATGAACTCTTACAAGCTTTTTTAAGCAATGATACTAAGCCGTTTTTAGGCGCATTAATCATTAAACACATTTCTCAAGTTGATGACTATATTATAGATGGTCAACAACGATTAACAACAGTAACAATTCTTGCTAAAGCGATATACGATAGCCTTAAAATTGATAAAAAGAATAGTGGCATCAGAAATTCAATAGAAAGCTTTCTTTTTTACAAAGATAACAGCGCAGATGACTTTGAGGATAGTCATGTTAAAATCGAACATTCTAGATTAGATCGTAAAGATTATGAAACTATAATTAAAGCTGGCTTGTTTGAAGATAATCCTGAAATCTCACCTGAAAACATTAAAGTGACTGCAAGCAAGATATTTCTCTGCTATAAGTATTATAGAGAGAGACTACAACATTTTACTACAGAACAATTAAAAGCTTTGTTTAATTCACTATTCAATGAAGATAGGCGAGTTTTTGTTCTTATAGAGTTAGAGCATGATGATGTTAATGAACAGAGTATTTTTGATACAATAAATAGGGCGGGAATTCATTTAAATGCCGCTGATATCATTAAAAATAATTTGTTCAAAAGACTGATTGACTTATGTTCAAGTGAAGAAGAGAAAGATGAAGTTAGTCAGACTTATTCTGATAACTGGGATTCGGTTTTTAACGCTGATCTTTCTACATTATCTTTGTGGGATGAAAAAAGAATTTTCGGAAATGTCCAGCATACAAACCTCGAATTTTTGCTGTACTGTGTAGCATGTATTAAATGGGGTGAAGATAAAGACATGTTCCCTCATCTTGCTGAAGTCTTTGAAAAGCAAACAGAAAAGATGGAGAAATATGAACTAATAATTCTCATTGATGATATTAAAAAATATGCCGAACTATTTAAATTCTTTATTCTAGACCTGAAAGTCAACATTGATAAACCAGACTGTGACGTATTGTTCAAATATGACAACTACATAAATAGATTACTATTTATTCTGCTGAAATTCAAAGTGCAGATGTTCTATCCTTATGTTTTAAAAAGATTATTTGAAGCAAACGGAAACTATGATGACGACACTTTGAAGCATGATTTTCTAGTCTTGGAATCCTTTATTATGAGAAGAAAGATTTCTTCGCGGGGTACTAACGACTATACTTCCAAGTGTTATGATATAATTAATAATGGAGTGGAAAAACTATTCGATAATAATGAAGCAGATATAACTGATTCAGCTGTTAATAAAGGACTATCTAACACAAAAGACGACGCAGCTTCTATGATCCTATTTTGGACGGAGCTATTCTTGCGAAAGAAAAAAGAATATGACGTTTTGTCTTTGGAATATACTTTTACACTAGAACACATTATGCCAAGGTCTTGGGAAAAAAACTGGTCTCAAGTAAAAATAATGAATGGCGAAGTTGAATTGGATATTAATTCTGAAGAAGGCAAAACATTCAGAAATGAACATATTCAATCAATAGGAAATAAAACTCTACTTACATCAAAACTTAATTCTTCTGTAAAAAATGCATGTTTTAAAGATAAAATCTTTGGTAACGGAAAAACTAAAGGATATCAAAATCATACTAGCCTTATAATAACAAAAAAAATTGTTGATAATTATACCGACGGCTTTGTATGGGATGAAAAACAAATTGAGATTCGCCAGAACAAATTGTTTGATTTGTTTAAAGAGCTATGGCCTAATTTTAGAGCTGATACAACATATAATAGCGAATCCGTAAATAATACAGATTCCCAGCAAGGAGTTGTATATAATGAACCAGAAATAACAATAGATGATTATACATCCGATGTTTTTGATGATGCTAACAAATTACTTGATGCTGTAACCTCTTCCTCACAACTCCAAGTGAGCGAAGAAAGTACTGAAGATGAAATAACATTAAAAAACAGGTTTATCGATGAAATTAAAAATGGGAAAATGTTTTATTCATACAAACCAGTGTTTATTAAAGCTATTTTTGATACTGCAAACGAAAACGGTACTTCATATTTATATGATATCGCAATGTATTTTATGAATTTCTATAATAAAAGGAAAGAAAATGGCCTTGTTATTGAGAATCAAGATAGCGTTGTATGCAAACCAGAATTTGCAATTGACGATGCATTAATGACCATTAAACGTTATCCTTTAGACATCTATCAAAAAACAAAAACAGTTACCTTCAACGATAATGATTTAACAGTTTCGATAGTAAAAGAAGTATGGAAAAACATATCAAACTCTGAGAAAACCGAAATACTATCAATTTGTGACAAAAGAATTGAGTCCTACTATTCCAAAAACAACGGATTCGTTTAATTAATCAATAATGATCAAGTGTAATTGTTTATGGTATGAACATAATGCCATTGCGACAAATGAACTTCGTAGGATTAGATTTATAGAAGTTTTTATTCCAGCCATATATACGAGTGTAACATGACTGTATTACTTTAAATTCATTATTATGATCTCTATAACAAATAATGTATGAATAGTTATTTAATGGAAAGAAGGCGACATTCATATGATAAGAGTAGAATGGGATATAGAAGAAGTTGTTGCATTAGTAGACCTTTGCTTCAAAAAAGAAAATAATGATATCAGTAATGAAGAGTTAGATAAAGAACTTCATGTATTATCCGAGGTGTTTAATAAGCGTGCAGATTTATTGAATATTGTTCATGATGAAAAATATCGTAATTATGCTGGTATACGTAAACAATACTATTTTCGAGTTTTAAAAGCCGTTTCTAACGGCAAAAAAGGTAGCCCAAGTGGTGTTCCAAGAAAAATAGACTACGAAGTTGTAAATCTCTATAAAACAAACCGTTTCATATTCAATAAACTATTAGAAGAATTTAATCGCAAGTATCGTTGATATAATATAACACAATCCTTATGTATAGGTATTTATTATGAAAACACTATATTATGATAAACTAGTAAGAGATAATATACCTCAAATAATTGAGGAAGAAGGTAAAAAGTGTAAATGCGTTTCCCTTTCAGATGATCAATACAAAGAATACCTTAATAACAAGCTCATTGAAGAATTAAATGAATATCTTAATGATTATTCAATTAATGAACTAGCAGATTTATTAGAGGTTATCTTTTCTATTGCTGAAACAATGGGTATTTCCAGGGAACAATTAGAAAAAATAAGACTAGACAAGGCTAATACTAACGGATGTTTTTCAAAAAAACTCTGTCTAAAAGAAGTTTATACAGAATCTGACTAAGTAGAATACTTTATGGTAATACAAGCTTACATATTTCTCTTTGTTATGCTTTAAAATTTATTTAAATTACAGACGTTATTTCTAGTTACTTCAAGCCAGTTTCCATTATTGTGGAGGTAAAACATGATCACCATTAAGCAAATCAGTATTACAGACCTATCCACAGACGCCATCGTAAATGCAGCGAATGAGCAGCTTCAAGCCGGCGGAGGTGTATGCGGTGCAATCTTCAGCGCAGCTGGATATGATAAACTTCAAGCGGCTTGTGATGAAATCAAGCACTGCGACACAGGCTATGCTGCCATTACAAGCGGCTTTGACCTAAAGGCGAAATATATCATACATGCAGTCGGTCCTATCTGGCGCGGTGGTCAGAATGGTGAACCGCAAGCACTGTACAATGCCTACAAGCGTTCTCTGGAGCTTGCATCTGAGAACGGGTGCCGTTCTATCGGATTTCCTTTAATCTCTGCCGGCATCTACGGCTATCCACTTAAAGACGCATGGAGACAGGCAATACAAGCGTGCCTAGACTTTGATAAAAACGCAGCTCATAGTATAGATATCGTTTTTGCAGTACTAGATAAACGAATCATTGACAATGGTCTTGAGGTTTTGAACGAATTGAATTCTTCAAGCAACAGCCCTTCGTTCGATCATCTTCTGATATCCGGTCGTCAGGTTGATGCAGTATTCTTCCATCTTCCACAGGAGCCTTATGGCTTTTTGAGCAATTGGTATATGTCGCCGTTTGTTCTTGACGGTGTCCATTATTCCTCGATGGAGCAGTATATCATGTATCAGAAGTGCGTTCTCTTCGGCGACCAAGCCACTGCAAAGAAAGTACTGCTGACAGATGATCCTTCGGAACAGCAAAAGCTCGGCAAACTCTGCACCGGTTATATCAATGGTGTTTGGGCAGGTGCACGGCAAGCAATCACAGTGCGTGGTCTGCTTGCAAAGTTCAGTCAGAACGCAGATTTGAGAGAACAGCTTATCAATACAAAGGAAGCCTATCTCGTTGAGTGTGCTCACAGTGATAAGATATGGGCTTGCGGTATCAGATTGAATGAATCTGAACGCTTTGATGCAACTAAATGGACTGGTCAGAATATTCTCGGCTTTGCGCTGATGGTAGTGCGTGAAATCATTAAAAAGAACCATGAAGTGAATAACATCCGGAGTGTAGACAAGTTCCGAGGCTGTCTCATTGGCGGAGCTGCAGGTGACGCTTTAGGCTACGCGGTTGAATTCATGCATGAAAACCAGATTTTCTCCAAATATGGAAATGGTGGTATCGCGGAGTATGAACTTAAAAATGGCGTCGCAGAGATTTCTGATGATACACAAATGACTTTGTTTACAGCGAATGGTCTTCTCTTTGGTACTACGCGCGGGATGACAAGAGGTATCATGGGCGATTATGAAAGCTATATCCAGATCATGTATCAAAACTGGTATAGGACGCAAACAGAGACCTATCCTATTCAGGAGGATTATCTTTGTTCATGGCTTATGAATATCCCTTCGCTATTCAGTCGCCGCGCTCCGGGCAATACTTGCCTTTCAGCAATCAAGCATGGTGCAGATGGTTCAACCGCTAATCCGATTAACGACAGTAAAGGCTGTGGAGGAGTAATGCGTGTTGCACCTATTGGTTTGTATTTCGCCAATAAACAACAGGCATTTGAAATATCAGATAAACTCGGTGCAGAGGCAGCAGCATTGACACACGGGCATGATCTTGGCTATATCCCGGCAGCAGCTTTGGTTCATATAATTAGGGCGTTATTGGAAGGAAACATTTCTCTGAAAGATTCTGTGAAGGACGCGATTGATGCTATGAGAAAACTGTTTCCTGATGCGAAACACATTAATGAGTTTGCAGCAATCATGGAAAAATCGATCATGCTTTCTGATACAGCATCTGATGACCTGAATGCCATTCATCAATTGGGAGAAGGCTGGGTAGCTGAAGAAACACTTGCAATCGCTGTTTACTGCGCTTTGAAATATGAACGAGATTTTGACAAGGCTATCCGCGTAGCGGTTAATCATAATGGAGACAGTGATTCTACTGGCGCAGTCTGCGGCAATATACTCGGAGCGTATCTTGGCTATGATGCAATTCCTAAGAAATTCAAGGAGCATCTGGAATTACAGGATATTATCATAGAAATAGCAGATGATCTGTATAATGACTGTCAGATCAGCGAATATGGTCCGATACGTGATGAAGTGTGGGAGAGCAAGTACGTATATTCAGACTATCCTGCAAGGGATCGGCATCCACTGTGAAGCTAGATTCAGATCTCATATATACAATAGCATACATTACTAAGGGGATAACAAATGATAAATACTGATAAACCAATTGAAAATAAAGAAGAAGATAGACTGGGCAGAAGAGAATTTGTTAAACGGATATCGAAAGCGATATATGAGTTCGATTCAACTGATAATTTTGCAATTGCGTTACAAGGTAAATGGGGGTGTGGCAAGACATCGATATTAAATATGATAAGCAATGAAATTGCTGCTAACTCAGATACAACTATAATTGTAAAGTTCAACCCGTGGAATTTCACTGATTGCAATCAGCTTATTAGTCAGTTTTTTATGAATTTATCGACTGAACTAAAAAAACAATCTGATAATAAGGCTGTAAAAAAAGGCAATAAGAATGAGATTGGAACTGAGATTGGAAGAGTAATAGATAAATATTCGTATGCTTTGGAGTATGCTAAATATATTCCTGTTGTTGGCAAGTATTTAGAAATCATTCCGCAGCTTGCTAGTTCTGTTGGAGAAGCTATTAAGGAAGATGCTGAGGAAAAAAGTAATGATATTATTTATCAGAAAAATGAACTTATCGAAAAGTTAAAAGCATCCAAATCGAGAATAGTAATTATAATCGATGATATCGACAGACTTCCAGATGAACAAATAAAACTGATTTTTCAGCTTGTAAGCTCAGTGGCAAATTTTCCAAATATAACATATCTTCTTTCATATGACAAAAACATTGTAGTCAAAGCATTAAATGATGTTCAAGGTGAAAACGGCGAGGAATACTTAGAGAAAATAATCCAGCTTCCTTTTGATGTTCCAGACGTTAAGTCAAGTAAGCTACAAGGATTGCTTAATGATAAAATTAAAGAGAATATTAGTTTGCCTGAAGGAGAATTGGAATCAACATATTGGCATGATGTGTTATACAAATGTATACTGCCATACATAAATTCCGCAAGAAACATCAACAGATTTGTGAACGCTCTTTCCTTTTCATATCCTCCTGTAAAAAATGAAGTATGTTTCGCAGATATGGCTGTGATATGTTCTTTTCAATTATTTGCTCATCCTATATATGAATGGATTAAGAATAATAAGTTTACTTTGGTTGGTGGATATGACGGAAGAGGAATACCACAAAATGACATAGAAGAAAGAAGAAATGAAGTTATCGAATCTTTCAAAAATATTTACTCAGGAAATATTGATGATATTATTTCGGCTCTTTCTGTTGTTTTTCCGAGCTTTAATAATAAGGTATCGCATAATTCAAATTTTATTACAACTTTAGCTTTGAGAAAAAGTAAACGAATAGCATCTGATGAAAGATTTGATGTTTATTTATCGCTTGACCTTGAAGATGTCAAAATAAGTGATGCTGAGTTTAAAATGTCAATAAACGAGATGAATGAGCCACAATTGAGGGAGTATTTATCTTCACTAAAATATCAGAATTTATTATCAGATTATAAAAATGAATTAAGACTATATTCCAAAGAAATCGATGAGGATAGAATCGAATTATTATTAAGTGCATTTATGTTTTCGTCAGGAAGAATTATTTCTGATAATCAGTTGACTGACTATAATGATAAATTCATAGATATTTATTTCCTTATGGAATTATTAAAGATAATTAGTGATGAGAATAGTAGATTTTTCATTATTAAAAGTATTATCAGCAAATCAGATTTTTTATCGTTTCAAAAACTGCTACATTTGGCTCACATCATAGAACTTAATTATGGGCGAATTGCTGCTACAGAATACCAACATCAAGAAAAACTTATTACTGAAGAACACTTGAAGGAATTAGAAAGCGTTATCGTTGATAGGATTAAGGAATTCGCAAAAATTACAAATATCTTTGATTGGCAAGAATACTATAGAGCATTGCTACTTTGGGAAGTGATAAATAAAGAATCTTATAAAGAATATATTAGTGAACAAGTTAAATCAAAAACAATTGTAATAATTTTGGCTTCTTTAGCAATTGGCGAATGGTCAAATTCAAATAATGTAGACGAATATGAACTTCATTCGATGTCGTATTGCAATTATCTTGATTTTGTTGATAATGAAACTGTTCTACAATATATTGACGATGAAAGGAAAAAAGAAGAGTTTTGGAAGTTAGAAGAAAGAATTATAAAGAAGGCTATAGCATTTTTTATTATTAAAAAAGAACATAACTCTTCATTAATTAATGCAAAGATTGTAAATGAAAAATATGAGGAATGGGCATTAGCATGAAAACCTTATATTGAAAGATAGTATCAGGAAGGAATATACCGTCACAAAGGCGCGCCTCGGGAGATGCTGGATTCCAGCATCGAGAGAAAGAAGTAAAACCATGAGAACGATAAGAGTTACTGGCAAAGGGCAGATCAAGGTAAAGCCCGATATGACAAGAATCACCACCACCATTGAGGGAATGTATGTCTTAAGCTATCATAAGGAGGAAAACGATGGAAAAAATTAATGTTTCTCAGATTACTCAAATCGAATTATCTATTGAGATAATGATGTACGGCCATGCATACATTTGTGTGGCTCAAGAAGACACGTCGGTAATTGTGTCAGAGGATCATGCTCCGGATGGCTATGAAGGAGAATCTTCCAAACATACTTACACAAACAGTTCAATCTCACTGGTTGTGAGCGAATTAATGCAAGCGATCTCAACAGCCTCAGAGCATAAACAGTTGGAAGAATCTGAAGAAGACTCTTTAATTGATGCTTCTGCAAGTGATGGTGCAACAGTGTGGACTCTCGTAATCAGCGAAACCGAAGAAGAGATACTTACTGTTGAAGGCTATAATCGTGAAAGTGATTTTTTGCAGGATGTCTTGCAGATTCTATTCAAGCATTATAAGGAATTTGATGAAATTCAGTCTTTCACAGGTGAACTCTGATAGTATATTCATACCGGTCGGATTTCTTCCCAAGAACTACATAAGGTCGGGTGCTTTTAGTAAGTCAAAGCGCACTGTATCTCCGGGAGATTCTTGACTTGCTTTACATATGAGGGATAACTTATTTAAACTGAAAAAGAGGAATAGAAATGCTTATATTTATAGATACTAATATATTATATAATGACTTTTACATGAAGAACGTACAATTTGAACTAATAAGAAAAGTAGGCACAATTGTTCTTGGCGAAATTATTATAGATGAAGCCTGTAAAAAATATCGTGAGCGTCTAATCGAAAGTTATAACGCTCTAAAAAATGACGAGCGTTCTATAAATGGACTTATCCATAATCCGCTAAATATCAGTAGCATTGACATTGAATCTGAAATACAAGAATATAGAAATTTCTTAGAGATGTACGCTTTTGATAGAGGAATGGGCGAAACGATAGAATATCCTACAGTTTCTCATAAAGACGTGGTAGCAAGAGCGATAATAGGTAAGAAACCATTTAAGCCGGACGGAAAAGATGGGTATAGGGATTACATGGTTTGGCTTTCATGTCTCGAACTCTCCAAAAGATATACATCAGAAGAGATACACTTTATTACTCAGAACGTAGCTGACTTTTCCGCTGATAATAAAGAAAAAAAGAAGGTTCTCCACAATGACTTGTTAGAAGATCTTGAGAAAAATGGTATAGAAAACTCACGTTTTCATTATTGGACAAATCTCAAGGAGTTTATCGAACAGTCTATAAAGCCACAAATAGCGGTGTTGGAAAATGAAGAAAGCATAAAAAGGATGATTGAATCTTTGATAACGGACACCGATATTTTGCAAGATTATATAAACAACAATATTATCGGGTTAGATTTAACTCCGTATGACTTATTACTTCCGTGTGTTGGCTCTTCGTTGAAATCAATTGATTCTTTGGATATTGAAATCGATGAGATAACAGAAATCGATGAAAAGCATTACCTTATAGAATTAACGATAAATGGCATTTGTAATATTGAAGGAAAGATGCTTTTATCAGAATACTATAAATTGGTAAAGGAATATAAACAAAATGAATGGGTTATAGATTTTGATGTTGTAGAAAAAAATGAAGATACCGTTACCGTTCAAGCTATAATGCAGTTATATATTCATGTTAATGGGAAGTATAGTACATCAGATAAAACCATAAGTTCATTACAACTTGAATATATTGAAGATTCATACTGTGATTTTTGTAGCTATTGATGATTGATTAGACTAGTCGAGCCTAATATACATCGCTGATTTCTTCCCTCCAACTACATAAGGTCGGGTGCTTTTAGTAAGTCAAAGCGTACTGTATCTCCGAGAGACACTGGACTTGTTCCCAAGAACTGCGAAAATCCACTCCACGATAATCTCATCATTTCTACATAAGAGAAAAAGTGCCGAATTTTCGGCACTTTTCTTATGCTATTTATTTTTTACGTGACATCAATACTACGCACTCAACGTGCCTCGTTCTAGGAAAAAAATCAGCAGGACGGAGAACATCGAGTGAGAATCCGTTATAGCAGAGATAAGCAGCGTCTCTTGCGGCAGTAGCCGGGTTACAAGAGATCATAACTATTCTTGACGGCGACATTTTGAGGCAAGCATCGAGAGTTTTGTTATCGCACCCCTTTCGGGGAGGATCAAGCACGATAATATCAGGCTTTGAACCCTCCGCAGCGAATTTTTCGGCTATTTCACCAGCGTCACCGGCATAGAATTCAGCGTTGGTTATACCGGCACTTTGAGCATTGGCTTTTGCATCTTCAATTGCCTGAGGAATGACTTCGACACCGATTACTTTCCTGACTGAATCAGCCATTGAGAGTCCTATTGCACCTGCGCCACAGTAGAGGTCAAGCAGGAGTTCGTCTTTTTTCGGAGCGGCGAGACGTTTGGCTTCGGCGAAAAGTCTTTCTGCCTGAGCAGTGTTAACTTGATAGAAGCTCTGAGGGCTCAGAGATACCGGGACATTGCATAAAGTGTCTGAAATAGCGGCTTTCTCGCTCAGGCAAACTGTGTTCTTACCGAGAATAACATTAGTCTTCTGAGGGTTAATGTTGAGCATTATTGATGATATATCAGTGAATTCGTTCTTTATAAGTTCTCCGAGAGATGAGAGTTGTTCACGTATTTTAGGAGAATCCTTAGCGGTGATAAAGCATATCATGATCTCTTTGCTGTGGAAACCCTGACGAATATATAGATGTCTGAGGACACCTTTGCCGGAAACTTCGTCATAAGGCGTTATACTATTGTATTTACCGGAACGTAGCTCACTTTCGCAGAGACTGAGGATATTACCGAAGACTTCCGGCTGCAGAGCGCAGTAAGTCACAGGAACGAGTCTGTGTGAGCGCGGAGCATAGAAGCCAAAGCAGGGGAGGGTCTTTTTCTCTTTTTTCTGACAATCAGCGTAGGGGTACTGTGCTTTATTTCGGTAGCCACTTGTCTGTTCAGAGCCGAATATCTCAAGTGTTTCTTTTGGTGTCAGATGTCCTATACGCTCAAAGGCGTTAGTGACAATTGCTGACTTTACACGGCACTCTGCTTCATATGAAAGGTGCATAAATACGCAGCCTCCGCATTTTTTATACTGCGGACATTCAGGCTCGATACGATCCAGGGAAGGCTCGGTTATTTTCTCGATAATGCCGTAAGCATAGTTCTTTAGCACTTTTACTATACGTATGTCGAGAACATCTCCAATAGCTGTGTCGGGGACAAAAACGGCCATTCCGTCTATACGGCAGACTCCGTTTCCCTCAGAAGATATATCTGTTATTACGCCTTGGCAGATCTGATTTTTGTTAAGCATTCAATGACCTCATTTTTCTTTTCCATAAGCTGATCGAAGCGTCTGATGTATTCGTATGGAAATTTATAATTATGTATACGTGTTATCTTGCCGCCGGGGTAAACGAGCTTCGTGGAAGCCGCACATCCTGCGCCGAGAATAGTCTGAGTCTCGTCCATAATGAAGATATTGTAATAGCTCTCATAACCTTTTTTAGCATAACCAACGTTTTCAAGGTTGTCGAGAGTGTTTTTCTGTCTGTACATATAGTAGGGAAGGTAGTCAGCTGACATAAGCTTTTCAATACTATGGTCAACCATTCTTCCGACTGTATCACCGGCAGATGAAACACCGTTTTCAAATAGGTCGGCAGCACGTTTTATTGTCAACGTATGGACTGTTATGCTTTCAGGATCAAGTTCTATCATACGATCGAGGGTATTGCAGAAACTTTCGTATGATTCTGTTGGCAGACCGGCGATAAGATCTGTATTAATGTTGGTGAAACCGATTTTTCGTGCTGCTTCAAAAGCTTTTACGGCGTCTTCTCTGGAATGCTTTCTGCCAATAACTCTGAGAACATCATCGTTCAGAGTTTGTGGGTTTACAGAAATTCGCTGAGCGCCGAGCTCTTTGATAACACGGAGTTTTTCTTCAGTTATCGTGTCCGGACGTCCGGCTTCTACGCTGTATTCGCGCACATTTGCAAGGTCAAAATTCTTTTCGACAGCTTCCATTATAGTACGCAGATCCTGCGCTGATATGGAAGTAGGAGTTCCGCCTCCGAAGTAGATAGTATCTATTTTTACGTTTGTTTCGCGTACGATATCTCCAATGAAACTCAGCTCTCTGCATAGAGCGTCAACGTATTCCGGCATAAGCTTTATAGCAGAATCCATTGAGTGTGAAACAAACGAGCAGTAGCTGCATCGTGTAGGACAGAACGGTATCGATACATACAGACTGACAGCACTGCTGTCTATCTTGTCGAGAATTGGCAGCTGATTAACAGCTGTATCATAAGCAAGCTGCAATTTCTTCGGGGTTATCTCGTATTTATCAGTCAGTTCATGAAAAATTTCGTCTTTGTAGAGACCGTCACGCATACAGTCAATAACTTTTTTGACCGGACGTATACCTGTCATAAGTCCCCATGGCGGTCTTACATCGAGCCGCTCGCTGAGTATATGATATATAAGGCGGCAGAGCTCATGTTCAGCAGTATCTTTGTCTTCATCAACAGGTTCATTTAAGAGCTTTTCAGCTTTGTCTATCTTTCCGTCAAGCATGACTTCTGCAGATATGCGGAAGCCGTCAGCTTCAGCTATGACATATCGACTGCCTTTGGCGTCTTCACGATCGTCAGAAAAGCTGAAACGTTCAGCGTTGAAGAACAGTTTCAGCGTGGCTTCTATCTCATACTTAAAAGAGTTGCCGATGAGTATCACCGGCATTTTTTCATTTATCGAGTTCATATTTCACCTTTTGATCTGAGCAAATAGGGGTTAAATCTTTTTTCATAGTTGAGCGTAGTAGCTTCGCCATGACCTGGGTAGATCTGTATATCACCCTCAAGGTCATTTATGAGTTTAAGTGATGATATCATGGCTATAGGATCGCTGCTGTCAAAGTCAGTTCTTCCGATGGAGCAGCGGAATATAGTATCACCTGAGAACATTACATCACCGCAGAGGTAGCATACGCTTCCGCGTGAGTGTCCGGGGGTATGGATGACGCGGAATGATAGATCACCGTCGTTTATCCAGCAGTCACCGAACACAGCTGTGTAATCAGTAACAGGTACGAATGGATCAGGAATGACACCTCTGTGGAGAGAGAATTCCTCGCTTTCGAGCATAAAAGCATCGTCTGTGTGGATGTATACCTCAGCACCGGTAGCCTTGCGTACTTCTTCGACTCCTCCTATATGGTCAAAGTGACCGTGAGTGAGGAGTATCTTTTTAAGCTCGAGTCCTTTTTCTTCAATGAAGTTGAGGAAACGCTTGCTGTGACCGCCGATATCAACTGCGATACAGCGGCCGGGAGCTGTCTCGACGATATAGCAGTTTACACCGTAAGGACCGAGGTTTAAAATGTGAATATTCATAGGTTGCCTCCGTTAAATAGCAGCTCTGTCAACGGAAATAACTCCCTTGACCTTTCTTATCTTATCGAAAAGGTTTCTGAGCTGCTCTGTGCTTGAGATAACAATCGTGCTCTCAAAGAGTGCGTTTCCGTTTTTGAGGATACGTGATGATGAATGTATTATCGGTACACGGGCTTCAACGAGGGCAGCGGAAATATCATAGAAAAGTCCCATACGGTCAACAGCGATGACTTCAAAGCTTGTCTGAAGCTGAGAGTTGCTGTTTTCTGACCACTGAATATCGCACCAGCGGTTGAGTTCCTCGGGATCGCCGCGCTGCATAACAGCCTTGTAGTTTGTACAGCTTGTAGTGTGTACGGAAATACCGTGGCCGCGGGTAATAAAGCCTACTATATCATCGCCGGGAAGAGGATTGCAGCACTGTGCAAACTTAACTGCAATATCATCTATCTGGTCGAGGATGATGCTGCTGCGGCTGCTATTGCTCTTAGGCTGAATAAGGGGGATTATAGATGGTTCATCATCATGAACATATTGTTTTTCGTACTTGTCTTTCAGACGAGGTATTATCTTGGAAAGAAGAATTCCGCCATATCCTATGGAAGCATAGAAATCATCGAGAGTTTCACAGTTATGGCGCTTGAAATCGTCTTCGAGGAAAGCTGTATATTCGGATTCGGGAAGGTTTATGCGGTGACGCTTGAATTCGCGTTCAAGTTCTGCTTTACCTTCAACGATGTTTTCATCGCGGCGTTCCTTCTTGAACCACGAACGTATCTTGGAACGAGCCTCGTTAGTCTGAACTATGTTGAGCCAAGCCCTGTTAGGACCTTTTTCGGGATCCTTGCTGGTGATTATCTCGCATATCTGACCGGTCTGGAGTTTGTAGTCAAGAGGTACGATCCTTCCGTCTACTTTTGCACCGGTTGTCTTGTGACCGATCTCCGTATGAATACGGTACGCAAAATCTATAACAGTTGAGTTTACAGGAAGACTAACAGACATTCCCTTAGGAGTCATAACAACAATGTCTTCGGGGGCAAGATCTGTCTTGATAATACGGACTATTTCTTCTACATCATCTGATGTCTGCTGAGCTTCTATGACCTGTCGAACCCAAGCGAGACGCTGTTCCATTTTGTCTCTGCCCTGAATGCCTTCTTTGTATTTCCAGTGAGCCGCGATACCGTATTCAGCTGTTTCGTGCATATCCCAGGTACGTATCTGAACTTCAAAAGGGATTCCCTCCTTGCCGAGAACGGTGGTGTGGAGAGACTGATACATATTTGATTTAGGTGTAGAGATGTAGTCTTTGAAACGGTTGGGCAGGGGACGGAACATATCGTGTATCAGACCGAGAACGTTATAGCACTCAGCGATGGTAGATACGATTATTCTAACGGCATATTTGTCGTATATCTCGTCGATATTCTTATGATTTATGAAAATTTTGCGGTATATGCTGTAAACGCTCTTTACTCTGCCGTCTATCTGCGGAGGCTGAGCGAATTCTTCTGAGCTGAAGCGCTGAGCTATACGATTCTTGATAGTCTCGATGAAGGCTTCGCGCTCTTCCTTTTTGTTTTCGAGGATATGTTCTATTTCTGAATAAGCATAGGGGTCAAGGTAGTGGAATGAAAGATCCTGGAGTTCCTCCTTGATAGCTCTGATACCGAGACGGTGAGCGATAGGAGCATAGATGTTCATAGTCTCAAGAGCAGTATTGCGCTGTTTTTCGATAGGACGGTATTTAAGAGTACGCATATTGTGCAGACGATCACAGAGCTTGATGATCATAACTCTGATGTCCTGAGACATAGCGAGAAGTATCTTTCTGATATTTTCTGCCTGCTGCTCTTCACGGCTGAATATCGGTATCTTGCTCAGTTTTGTAACACCGTCAACAAGCATAGCAACGTCTTGTCCGAAACGCTTCTTGAGGTCATCTAGAGTAGCCGGAGTGTCCTCAACAACATCGTGAAGAAGAGCTGCACATATTGTATCAGTGTCCATGCCGAGTTCCAAAAGGATATAAGCAACAGCCAGCGGATGAATGATATAATCCTGACCTGAAGAACGTTTCTGACCTTCGTGAGCCTTAGCAGCAAATTCATAAGCTGAGATAATCTTGCTAAGATCATACTGCTTATCATCGGTGAGTATCTTCTGGATTATCATTTCAATAGTGAAATCGTCCTTATAATCCGGAATCTCGCTGAGATACTTCTCCGGATCACTCGGGACTGCTGTATCAGGTATGAATAATTCCACTTCGTTTTTGCCTTGATTCTGCAATTTCATATCATCAGACATATTTATCCCCCTCACAAATTATACATCACTTTATATGCTCCCTTAGCGAAACGAGTACGGGAGCTGTGTTGAGGTCAGCCTTTTTGCTGACTTTGACTCTTGAAACACTTGAATCTGCGGAAGAGAAGCGTATCAGACCGAGCTGTCTGAGAGCTTCGAGCGCAGCATTGAATTTACAGTAGTTCATGCGCGGATCGCTGAGTTTCAGGTAGAGTGCGTCCGTAGAAATACCGTTGTCCGGTATCCCCTTGTAGATGTGAACAACGTCATCGCGCTCCGGCAGCATACTCGGGTAGTAGTTCTTCGGAAGCTGTTCATTTCTTGCGAATGATTCAAATGCTGACATAGCAGCAAAGTATCTGCTCTGTTCAAAAGCACTTGGGCGCATATCGCGAACAACAACGCTTATATCAGTATTGCCGCGGAACTCATTAATACCAAGTGTAACTATAAGATCACAGCTGTCTCCCTTGCCAACAATAACTGACTGCGGCGGAGTTCTGAACAATAGCGCATCGAATGAGCTGTACCCGAGTTTCAGACGCAGTTTTGTATGAGTACCGTTTGAAAGCGGTAGTATGTCAACGACCTGAGCACCGCCGATATAGAATAGAGGACGTTCATTATCAGCCCCGTAAGGTTCGAGAGCGGAAAGTCCTTTGATATTTTCAACAGTTAGTTCCTGAGGAGTTACAGCTGCATCGGCTGAGATAGTCAGAACAGGCATTATCCTGTGATTTTCAGCAGCGAAACGCTCGATCAGTTCTTTGAATTCTGCTTCTTTACCTGATTTTATTGTGAAGCCGCCTGCACCGGGATGACCGCCGAACTTTTCGAGGACATCTGACGCATATGAAAGAGCTTCAAAAATGGAGAATTCACCGAATGAACGGGCAGAACCTCTTATCTCTCCGTCCTGTTCCGACGCAATGAAGCAAGGTTTGCCGAATTGCTCCATGATACGTGAAGCAACTATGCCAATTACACCGTGGTGCCAGTTCTTTCCGCAAAGGAAAATAGTTCTGCTGCGGATAAGAGACGGATCTTCGTCTATCATTGAATAAATATCGGAAATAATACTGTTTTCGGCTTCTTTGCGCTCTGTATTCAGAGCGTTAAGTTCCTGTGCAGCAGCGAGCGCTTCGTCAGGATCTTCGCAAAGAAAAAGCTCTGCAGCCTGTTTCGGAGAACCAAATCTGCCTGCAGCGTTTATACGGGGAGCTATACCGAAGCCGATAGATTGCGAATCAACCGTTTTATCTGTAAGACCGCATACTTCTTTGAGTGCGATGAGAGCAGGGCGGTCAGTGTTATTAATCAGTTCCATGCCATATGAAACAAGGAAGCGGTTCTCGCCGGTGAGGCTTACTATATCAGCAACAGTAGCGATAGCGGCAAGATCACCGAATTGCTCGAGTGCCATTGTGTAGTCACCGCCGTCAAGAGCGGCTATAAGCTTCAGAGCTATGCCAGCACCGCACATATATTTGAAAGGCGAGAAGCAGTCATGTCGGTGTGGATCAACAACAGCTTCTGCACGCGGTAACTCTTCACCCTGTTGGTGATGGTCTGTAATAACGAGCTTCATACCGAGATTGTAAGCGTGTTCAGCTTCCGTAATAGCAGAAATACCGTTATCAACAGTTATAATAAGTTGGACACCATCTGTAGCAATTTTGTCCAAAGCGTCCTTGTTGAGTCCGTAACCCTCAGAGCGTTCCGGGATATAATAGGTAACGTCAGCGCCTGTTTCGAGAAGATACGAATACATGATAACAGTTGACATTATGCCGTCGCAGTCATAGTCACCGTAAACGCAGATGCGTTCACCGGAATCGATAGCGTTATTTATAGTATCGGCAGCTTTCTGCATATCCTTTATGAGAAAAGGATCAGTAAGCTCGCCGGCATTAAGACTTTCAGCGACAGTTTCAGGCGAAGAATAGCCTTTCTGTGCAAGAGAAGCGGCAGTCAGCGAGGTGACACCGCAGTTAAGCATCAGCTTTGAAACGACTTTTCTGTCAGGAACACCGACAGTCCACTTTTTCATATAGCAGCTCCTAAAATAGATATATACATTTATTATAACAGAATTTGCTTGATTTTTCAATAGCGCTGATAAAATTTTGACCTTTTTGTAATATTTGTGTGCTCAGACAGAAAAAAGTCCGTGAAACATACTTTCACGGACTGATTTGCTGTTATGAAATGCTTTCGAGCTTTACACGAAGCTTCTTTATTATCTTTTTTTCAAGTCTTGATATGTAGGACTGTGAAATACCAATCAGTTCTGCAACTTCTTTCTGAGTCTTTTCTTTCCCGTCTATAAGTCCGAAGCGCATTTCCATGATCTCACGTTCGCGGTCACATAGTTCAGAAATAGCACCTCTTATCATTTCACGTTCGGCTTCTGTTTCTATGCCCTTGTTGACAACATCGTCATCTGTTCCGAGTATATCTGAGAGCAGAAGTTCGTTTCCGTCATAGTCAACGTTGAGCGGCTCGTCTATTGAAAGGTCATTGCGGTATTGTGACGATTTTCGTAGAAACATCAGTATCTCGTTTTCTATGCAGCGAGAAGCATAGGTTGCAAGCTTGATATTCTTGTTTGGGCAGAAAGTGTTCACAGCTTTGATGAGTCCGATAGTTCCTATTGAAACGAGATCTTCAATACCGATACCAGTTGACTCGAATTTCTTTGCTATATAGACGACGAGCCTTAGATTATGGACAATCAGGCAGTTGCGTGCCTCCTGGTCGTTCTCACTGAGCCGGACAAATACTTCAGCTTCTTCCTGTTTTGTGAGCGGCGGCGGAAGTGTATCCGAACCGTTTATGTAGTCTATACGTCCGATTCTCAGGGAACGAAGCTTCGTGAAAAATAATTTTATGATATTCATAGCAGTCTCCTTAGTTTTATATTTCAAGCTCTAATATTTCAGCAGTACCGGATTGAAGATAGCTTTCCCGGAACTGTTTCCGATACCGATAATAGCATCAACTGGCTTACGTGTACCGGTGATTCTATTCAGTATAATGACTTCATCTGGCCTGAAAACCGGCATAAGACCTGATGAAGTAACCGTACTGCAAGGTATAAGCCTTACTCCTCTTGGCAAGCTGTTGTCACTCAGATCAATTTCCGCGAAACTTTCTTTTCCGCATACTATAACAGGCGAACTCGAGTAATAATCAGTAAGACTATTTCCTGTATCTGCAAAGCCTGGGAGTTCTATTATTCTTTTATTGTGACGTATTATTACACGGTATTCACCATTCTGAGGTGGACTGTGAACAAACAGGACTTTACATCCATATACAGTTCCGTATAGTGCAGCTGTAGTAATAACAAGGATGAGCAGAGAAAAATCTATGTAGAAATAGGAGTTGTTGAAATGTACTTTATCCGATGCGAAAAATGAATATACAGCATATGTCAGTCCGGCGAGTATAAAGTTTGAAACGAAGAAAGAGCCCGTGTTTATCAGTAACCTTTTGCCTCCAGTGAAGCCAAAGGCAGCCCCTGTAATAGTTAAAGCTGCAAAAGCACGGAACAATAACGATATTGGTAATGGCAATCCCGGTACGAGTATAAGCAGGGAAAAAAGACTTCCGTAAAGTGAAGCGGCTATACACCTTAGATTTTTCAGTGGTGAGTGCGTCAATCCGGCAGCAGTCCGGAGCAGGAAAAAGTTCACATAGAGATTCAGAACGATGAGAACGTCTATATATATCGTCTGCAATGCTTGCCTCCTTAGAGCTTACTGGTATTATTATATTCCTTCTGCTCTGCGGAATATGTCGGAAATGGTACGCAAATTAAAAAAGCAGAGCCGAAGCTCTGCTTATGTGAGATATTACTTTAAGAAGAATGGCAGTGTTGCACCGATTGCCATAATTATAGCCATGATGAGCATAATTACTCTCATCGCAGTCTTTCTGGTATCTTTTACGGGCTTTTTGTCAGCCATTGCTGCACCTCCTTAGTGCTTGTTTTTAGCGCGTTTTTTGCGATTAGGTATATAATCCTTGAACGAGTCACCGTGCTTGCGCGAACCGTAAGCTGCTTTCTTGCGATCGAATTTAGGCTTGTCATCATGACGTGGACGGCTGTAATGAGACTTTGAAGATTTGCCGTCCCATAGTTTGACTTTGACCTGCTGGCCGTTTATTTTCATAGGATTTGTGCTTTCAAGTATGTAATCGGTCTCGGAAGCAGGAATTTCAACTGTTGTGTGGTCGTCGAAAATATCTATCTTTCCGAAATCCTTGCCTGACATTCCGGTAGCGTCAACGAGAGCACCGAGAATGAAATTAGGAGCTATTCTGCGGCTTCTTCCGATATTGATGTCGACTTTGACGGTTTTTGCACCGTTTCTGCCGCGAAGCGGCTTCGGACGCTCAAACTCAGGTATTGAATCTATGTCTGCCTTGAGAGATGCCGTGAGAAGCCTTGCAGCAGCTTCTCTGTAATCAATACCCATTGAAGCGAGTCTGTCTATAACGTCGTATGCACTGTGGATAGCTTCAGCTTCGGCGACCTGTTTTACGGCATTTTCTGTCTTCATAGCGATAATGCCTTCTTTGTCAGGTAGGGGAAGCTGCGTAATGTCTGCCTTTATATAGCGGGATATCTGCTGGAGTTCATAGAACTGTCGTCTGCCGCTGATAAGAGTGTAGGCTGCACCAGTTCTTCCGGCTCTGCCTGTACGTCCTATACGATGTATGTAATACTCGTTGTCCTGAGGCAGATCGTAGTTGAATACTACGTCGATGCCGCTTACATCAATACCTCTTGCAGCCACATCGGTAGCAACAAGTATATCAGTAGCCTTGTTCTTGAAGCTGTTCATTACCTGTGTGCGCTGAGCCTGCTTCATATCGCCGTGAAGACCAGCCGCACGGAATCCATTCTTCTGAAGTTCTTCTGTAAGCTGGTCAACCATAGCTCTTGTATTGCAGAATACCATTGAAGAATTGGGGGAGTAAGCTGTGAGCAGCAGTCTGAGAGCGTCAGTTTTGCGTCCCATAGCAACTTCAAAGTAATGCTGCTCGATAAGCGAAACTGTGCGCTGTGGAGCTTTTATCTTGATGTGTATAGGATCATGCTGGAACTTTTCTGTTATGGCGAGTATCTCGGGCGGCATAGTTGCTGAGAAGAGGACAGTCTGTCTGTCTTCCGGAGCTTCTGAGAGAATTGTCTCAATATCTTCACGGAAGCCCATATTGAGCATTTCATCAGCCTCGTCGAGAATTGCACAGCGAAGACCATCGAGCTTAAGCGTACGACGGCGCATATGATCCATTACTCGTCCGGGAGTACCTATAACTATGTTCGCTCCTCGCTTGAGCTCGAATATCTGTTTTTCCATGCTTGCACCGCCGTAAACAGCACAAGCCTTGACGTTGCGTTTGTGTTTGGCAAATTTGCGTATTTCCTCATATGCCTGTAGAGCAAGCTCTCTTGTCGGGCAGAGTATGAGAACCGCAACTGTGCGTTTATCGGCATTGGTTATGCTTTCAACAGCCGGGATGCCGAAAGCGGCTGTCTTGCCTGTGCCGGTGTTTGAACGTCCTACAACGTCGCGTCCCTGGAGCAGTACCGGTATGCTCTTTTCCTGTATTTCTGTCATTTCGGTAAAGCCGAGTTCATCGACTGCCTGTAAGATCTCCTGAGAGAGGTTCAATTCATTAAAATGCATTATTTATCCTTTCAAATTACGTAATACTATAATAATACCATATACAGCGCTAAACGTCAAGGAATATTTGTGGCATTGAGCATTAACTGAACTTCTTGACAAATATGTATAAATAAGTTATAATTATAAAAGAAAATTTTATACAGAAAAGAGGTTTGTATATGGACAATAAAGCAATGTACAGAATTAGCTACGGATTATACGTCGTGACAGCTTTTATGGACGGACAGGATAACGGCTGTATCACAAATACTGTCGGTCAGGTCACTTCAAAGCCTAACAGGATCAGTGTAACGATCAATAAATCCAACTTCACGCATGAAATGATACAGAACACCGGTAAGTTTACTGTATCTGTAATAAGCAAGGCAGCTGATTTTGCGCTGTTCAGACACTTCGGCTTCCAGACTGGACGGGAAGTTAATAAGTTTGACAGTTATAGCGATTGCGAACGAGTTCCCAACGGTAGAATGTGTGTTACGTCCGGAACTAATGCATGGATAGCAGCAAGAGTTGAAAAGGCAGTAGATCTCGGCACACATACTATGTTTATTGCTGATGTGACGGATATGGAAGTCCTTGACGATGCTCCGTCGTGTACTTATGAATACTACCTCAGTGATATAAAGCCAAAGCCGCAGGAAGTCGGCAAGACGTCAGACGGACAAACTATATGGCGTTGTGTGATTTGCGGGTATGAATATGTTGGCGAAGAGTTACCGGATGATTTTATCTGTCCAATATGCAAGCATCCGGCGTCCGACTTTGAGAAGATAGTTCCCGGCGGTGAAACTGCAAAGCAGGAGAGCGGTCAGGAAAATAAGAAGGTTTGGCGCTGCACAGTTTGCGGATATGAATACGAGGGAGATAAACTTCCTGAGGACTATGTCTGTCCTATATGCGGAGTTCCGGCTTCAGATTTTGAAAAGGTTTAGTAAAATTAAGAGCTGCCGTTATGGCAGCTCTTTGTAATTGTTATCAATAACCGTAGTAATCGTATATGCTCTGTGTACCGTTGCTTGAAAGGTATGTGTAATACTTGAGGATATATGAAGCGTCACTTGCTGATATACGACCGTCACCGTCAACATCAGCAGCAGCCATCTGTGAAGTGTCAAATCCGCTATCCTGCTTAGAAGAGAGTTTTGTGAACGCTCTTAGTGCAGAAGAAGCGTCATCAGCAGTATAAGTGGGGGAATCATCAAGATCACCGAGCTTACGGTCTGAAACAGCTATCGTAAGAGATTCTGCATCATTTTGTGTTGGCACAGGTGCAATTATCTTATCAGTACCATCGTTCATTGAGAGCATAGTGTAGTCAACTTCGTTGTTGGCTTCGAGCGGCTCATCTTTGGTATAGAATTTGATAACATGGTTGCCGATAGTGACATTGGAAGCTAACTTAGCTGTAAACATTGCTATGGGATATGTATCGCTATTTGTTCCGTTCACAGCAAAAGCGTCGCCTCTTGTTGTATTGTAGGTCACAGACATGAAATTGTCATTGGCATGAGTGGTAAGACCTGGCTGATTCTTGTAAGCGCGCGTTACGCCAGAAGTTTCCGGATCACGGAGATCAGAAAGCTTTATGAACTCGTCTGTTGTATCCCACTTGCAGAATATCTGACTGAGCATTTTGTATGAATCATCGACGTAAGTGCTTACATCGAATGAAACATCCCCCTTGAGTTCATTGAGATCAACATAAACTCTTTTGTTTGTCTGAGGATGTATACCGTCGACCTTTGAAGCCTTGAAATAGAGCTTAGGACAGTATGATTTGTCGATAGCTTTAGCACTGAATGAAGATACCAGCGTAAAAGCTGATACAGCAGAAACAGCTAAGGAGACCAATTTTTTCATTGTTTTCACCTCGTGTATATTACATTTTGTCAGCTGTGCGGGAATACAGCTTATGATGATCAGAGTTTGTCGGCCATGCCAAGTACAACGTCTGCTACTCTCTTGGCAGCGATCTTTTCAAACTCGTCGAATGACATTTCACCCTCGTCGTCTGCATTGTCGGAAATGCAGCGGACGCTGACAAATGGCGTATTGTTAAGGAAACAGCAGTGTCCGATTGCCGAGCTTTCCATATCAACTGCATAGGGTGAGAATGCCTTTTGGATAGATTCCTTTATCTCGTTGCTCGAAATGAATGATTCACCGGAAACGATTCTGCCGCGGAAAGACTTTACAGACTGCTCAGCGCAAATAGCTTCTGCTATCTCGATGAGCTGCTTGTCAGCCTTGAAAATTCCACAGTAAGGCGGATAGTCGTTGAGGAAGTGAAGATCGAGATCGTGCGGAAGAACTTCAGTAGAAATTACAATATCACAAACCTTGACAGCAGCGTTCATACCTCCTGCAATACCGGTATTGATAATGTAATCAGGCTTGAAGTTGTCGATAGCGACCTGAACGCATACAGCTGCATTTACCTTTGCGATACCGCAGCAAGCGTTGATTATAGTCTTATCGTGGTACTGGTTAATATAAAAATCAAAACCTGATACCTTCTTTATTTCGGCTTCACCGAGTGTGGCACGTATATCTGCGAGTTCTGACGGCATTGCGCCGATAATAAATATAGTTTTCATAAAATTAGCTCCTTATAACATAGTATCAACATTATAGCACATTATTTGACAAAAATCAAGAGGAAAATGTTTATTATCAATATTTCGGTATTTCACTTGACAAAATGGAAAAGATATGTTAGAATACTTAATAAGTAAAGTGCTGTTCACTAAATCGACTGGTTAAAGCAATTTTACGGAGGATGGAATTATGAATACTGTAGTAACACACGAAAGCATGAAAATGCGCAGGATACGGCGTGCTGTCGAAATTTCTGCGGAAATGTTCCTGAAAGACGGCTTCGACAGTGTTAAGATGTCTGACATCGCCGATGAAAGTGGAGTTGGAGTGGCTACTCTGTACCGCTATTTCGGCACAAAGACAGGCATTGTCATAGCAGCAATGACGTATTTATGGAACAAACTGAACGAGATGTTCAGCGGAGTATTTGAGTCGTCTGTGTTCCTTGCACAGAGCGGTCTCAAGCAGGTCAAGGACCTTATGCGTATGTATATCGTTCTCTTCGAGGCTCATAAGGACTTCATGCGCCTTCTTGGCGAGTTTGACCTTATGATAATCAAGGAAGACATACCGCGTGAGATGCTTGCAGAGTACGAGAAGTCAATATTCAATTTCTATGACATCTACGCTGCTGCCTGCAAGACGGGTATCGCTGACGGAACGATACGCAGAGACGTTGATCTCCAACTGTTTTATCTCTCATATGGTCACGCTCTCATGGAACTGACCAAGAAACTGATAAAAGGCGAGGTACTGCCCTCTGACAATTTCGCTGAGGGTTCAAAGGAACTCCAGATGCTTGTAGATACAGCAGTTGAGTATCTCAGAACTAAATGAACGGCTATTAAAAAAGCAGACGCGGTTGCGCCTGCTTTTTCTTTTATTATTTTGAACGTTTTGCGGCAATTTCTTTTTCGAGTTTTTCTGCTCTGAGAAGTGCTGTGTCGATGTGGTCACAGAAATTCTCTTTACCAACGTGATCAACGAAGCCAGCCTTTGCCATAGCTTTCATCGGCTGCTCGTTTACGTGAGAGAAGATAACCTTGATGCCACGCTTTTCGCAGCGTTTAACGATGTTTTTCAGTTCTTCAACACCTGTTGCGTCGATTGCGGGAACATTTCTCATACGGATACAGAGAATATCGAATTTCTTATCGTCGAGAACGTAGCTGAACTTGTCGGAAGCAGCGAAGAACATCGGACCGTTTATCTCATATACTTTTGTATTGTCAGGAATCTTCTTGAGCGAGATGTTATCAGGATCGGTGTCTTCATCGTCAGTTATGTCAATCCAGTTATGAGCTTCGGTAACATCAGCCATACGCTTCATAAAGAGGAGAGAAGCGAGAACAAGTCCTACACCGATAGCAACGACGAGGTCGAATACTACTGTGAAAATCAGAGTAACGAACATAACGAGAACGTCGCTCTTAGGAGCTGTTTTGATGGTGTTGCGGATATTTTTCCAGCCACACATATTGTATGCAACTACGAAGAGGATGGCTGCTATCGTCGGCATAGGAATATTTTTTGCATAAGGCATAAGCGAAACGAGAATAAGGAGTACAACAATTGAGTGTACTATACCCGCGATAGGAGTACGGCCGCCGTTCTTTACATTTGCAGCTGTACGTGCGATAGCACCGGTTGCAGGGATTCCGCCGAAGAATGCAGAACCGATGTTGGCTGTACCCTGAGCAATGAGTTCCATGTTTGAACGGTGCTTAGAACCAATCATACCGTCAGATACAACGCAGGAGAGGAGCGATTCAACTGCTGCGAGAACTGCGATAGTGACAGCGTTAGGCATAAGTGCCTTAACTTTGGCGAAAGACACCTCGGGTGCTGTGAATTTAGGCGGTGCAGATGAGATAGAGTAGAGGTCTCCGATAGTATTTACATTCATGTCTGTGAGCTTTACAAGTGCCGAGCAGACGAGGACGGCTATGAGAGAAGCCGGTATTTTTTCAAGCTTTTTAGGCCACAATATAAGTATTGCGAGTGAAACGCAGCCTACGAGAAAAGCCCATCCGTTTATAGTGTCAATCCTTAGACCTATCTCTTTGATCTTGTCTACGGTCTCAACAGGTGAATTCTTGAACTTGAGTCCGAAGAAATCCTTGATCTGACCGATGAGTATCGTAACAGCGATACCGAATGTAAAGCCGGAGGTGATAGTTCCGGGGATGTATTTTATGAGAGCGCCAAATCGACAGAGTCCCATGATTATCATAAGGATACCGGCGATTATGGTGGAGATTATGAGTCCATCCATACCTTCGGAAGCTACAATGCCTGCGACAATCGTCGCAAAAGCGGCAGTCGGACCGGCTATCTGGACACGGCTTCCTCCGAGAAGAGATACCAGGAAACCTGCAACGATAGCAGTATAAAGTCCCTGTTCAGGACCAACACCGGATGCAAGTGCAAGGGCGATAGACAGCGGAAGAGCTATTATCGCAACGATGATACCGGCAACGACATCCTTAATGAACTGTTCCTTTGAGTAATTCTTCATTACCGAGATAAGTTTCGGTTTGAGTTTTTCTTCAGTCGGCTTTACAGCTTTCGACTCCATTTCAATACCCTCTTTGCATTATTATTTTATATAAGCGCAAACGCGCGATTACAATTATACTACTGTATATAGCCAATTTCAAGTGTAATCATGAATTTTGTCACATTATCCATAATATTGCATACGAATTCAGGATAACTATATTTTCTGACAACGAAAAAGCCGGACGCTTTGTCCGGCTTTATGTATTGATATACAAGTTCACATTTTTGAAATTAGTGAATATAATGTTAGCATAGGAGCTTAAACATCAGCAATGTTAATGAGTACGCCATAATCTGATATGTCGATATTGCCGAATGAAGGCTTTGAGCCGTCACGGGGACAGGCGGCACTTCCGGGATTCAGGAGCCAGATACCATCTTCGTATGATTCAAATCTCTCATGGGTATGACCAAAGAGGATTATATCACATTCGTGTTCATGAGCAATGTATTTGAGATGTTCAAAATTGCTTCTTATGCCGTATTTGTGACCGTGAGTAGCAAATATCTTGTGTTCGCCGGCAGGCAGAACAAAAAAGTCAGGACTGAGACTGTCGTAGTCACAGTTTCCGGCAACATGGATTATTTTAGGGGCAATTGCAGGGTGCGAGGTCACGAACTGATCGAGTTCAGTTTCGCCGTCGCCGAGGTGTATTATCCAGTCAGCGTCGGTATTGCGCATGATAACGCTTTCAAGGTTCTTATAGTCACCGTGAGTATCAGAAATTACAATAATACGCATAAACATGCTCCTGAAAAATTTTGTTAATATCATTATAACACATTAGGATCAAAAAATCAATAGCTTGATAACATATATTACGAATTTATGGAGGCAAATATGAATAATAATAGTATTGATCCGAAGAAACTCAGCGGTTTGCTTGGGATAGTAAGCAAGAAAATAGGTGTTCCGCCCGAAAAACTCCGCACTGAGCTTGAAGCTGGAAAGTTTGACAGTGCTTTATCAGCTATGAACAGCAGTGATGCAGCAAAATTTCGTCAGGCTGTCAACAATCCCAGACTTGTTGAGAAGATGATGAGCACTCCGCAGGCGAAGGCTTTGTATAAGAAACTATCCGGAGACAAATGAGCTTTTTGAAAAGGTGAGTACGATTGGATGATATAATGGGAAAGTTCGAGGAGCTGCTCTCTGATGAAGAGAGCGTAAAACAGCTAACAGAGCTCGCACAGATGTTTATGAATGAGAGTGGGAACGGCGAGGGGAGAAGTATTCCGGATATCGAGTCTGTTATGAAGCTGTCCGGACTTGTGGGAGCGTTTTCGCAGAGCGACAAGAATTCCGAACTGTTGCTTGCTCTCAAACCGCATCTTAGCGCTGAAAGACAGCAGAAAGTAGATAAGGCAATAAAGCTGCTGAAACTTATCGCTGTCTGGAATATGGCAAAGGAAAGCGGACTGCTCGATAACATAATTTAGTGAAAGGAGGCAGCCTGATGCCGTTATATGACGAAAGCCGTATGAACAAAATGCGGCAGGACGCGATAAGGCGTTCGCAGGAAATGCACAGTCGGGCTGCTAACTTTACAAAGGACTATAACAGAGCTGATTACCCTGCGACGCAATCTGCACCGCCGGTTTCAAAAACGTCAGCCGGCAATTTGCTTAGTGACATAACGGGTAGTCTTGACGGGGATAGACTTCTGATAGGAGCTTTACTTTTGCTTATGCTGAAAGAGGGTAAGGATATGCGGCTAATTCTTGCTCTTGGTTACATATTACTCTGAGGTGTATAAATGAACAGGAATATGATATTTGCAGCAATATGCGGTGTTGTTACTCTGATTATGGCGATTTATTATCTGCGGAGAGAACATAGTGTCAGAACTTTACTGTTCGGAGCATTAAGTGGATTAGCTGCTCTGCTGATACTCAATCAATATGGAAGTATGTTCAGTTCATGGCTTCCTCTCAATGTTTTTAATCTTGCAGGAAATGCTGTGCTTGGCGTTCCGTTTGTGATAATACTCGTTCTGCTCAAAATTATGTGAATTATCCGTGAAAATTTACCAAAAACACTTGAAATTTAAAGATAAATGTGTTAAAATTAAGTTACAGGAGGTGGAATATGAACGCTATTGATATAATTAATAAAACTAAACACTCACAGATTCTTACTCACGAAGAGATCTCATGGCTGGTAAGCAGTTATACAAACGGCTATATACCGGACTATCAGATGTCTGCATGGCTTATGGCAGTATGCCTGAACGGCCTTACCGAAGAGGAAACTCTTGCTTTGACTTATGCTATGCGCGACAGTGGTGAAATGGTACATCTTGACCTGCCTCTGACAGTTGACAAGCACAGCACTGGCGGTGTTGGCGATAAGACGAGTATGATAATCGGACCGGCTGCTGCTGCTTGTGGAGTAAGTGTAGCCAAAATGTCAGGCAGAGGACTTGGTCATACTGGCGGTACTATCGACAAGCTCGAGAGTATCCCGGGATTCAGGACTGACCTGTCACTGAAAGAATTCGAGGATATAGTCAAAAGGACTGGTTTCTCGGTCATCGCGCAGAGCCCTGAGCTTTGCCCTGCTGACAAGAAGATGTATTCGTTGAGAAGCGCTTCCGGAACAGTGGACAGTATTCCGCTTATCTGTGCGAGCATAATGAGCAAAAAGCTTGCTACCGACGCTGATTGTCTTCTTCTTGACGTAAAATACGGCTCCGGTGCGTTTATGAAAACTCGTGAAGAGGCTCAGAAGCTTGCTGATCTTATGGAAAAGATAGGCAATGCTGCTGGAAAACGCTGCCGTGCAGATGTTACGGATATGAATGTTCCGCTTGGTCATAATATCGGAAACGCGCTTGAAGTAAAAGAGGCAATTGAAGTCCTTCGCGGCATTGACAAAGGTGAACTCTATGAGATGTGTATGGACCTCACAGCTGATATGCTGATGATAGCTGGAAAGGGCAATTTTGATGAGTGTCGTGCTATGGCTGTTGAGGCAGTTGACACAGGACGAGCTCTTGATGTGTTCAGAAAGACAATATCTCTTCAGGGCGGAGATCCTGCTGTATGTGACGATCTGTCGCTCCTTCCTCAGCCAAGGTGCAGTTATGTTATAAAGGCAGCTTACGATGTAGAGGTTCTTTCTGTGAACTGTGAAGAGATAGGAATGGTGTCACTTCTTCTTGGTGCTGGCAGACTTGCACGCGATGACAGTATAGATATGTCAGCAGGCATAGTAATGAGCTGCCGTCCGGGTGACAGGCTTTCTGCCGGAGATACGGTAATGACACTGTATTCATCTGTATGCAGTGATTTCTCTGAAGCCGCTCTCCGTGCTTTGAACGCACTTGAACTTCGACGAACAGACAGAAGCTCTTCCGGAGACCGTTAAATATTTCCTTAAATACTTGACTCTATATTACAAAAGTGATAAAATGTAATTATCAAAAGCGCATTTGTGCGTATAAAAGGAGGTTATCTGAAATGGGATTTATGGATTCCGTAAAAGGATTTGCTGAAAAAGTAGGCGATACAGTTGAAAGAGGCGCAAAGAGCGTATCTGACAGCTCAAAGAAGATAGCAGAAAAGAACAGAGTAAAGCGCGAGATAGCTTCTCTCGAGAACGACATCAACAACGCTTATTATGCTATCGGAAAGAAGTATTTCGAACTCAACGCTGATAAGCCTGGCGAGGAGTATGCTGAAACTATAGAGCTTATCAAGAGCAAGACAGAGCGTGCTGATAAGTTTAAGATAGTTCTTGCTGCTATGGATGAAAAGCAGACATGTACCGGCTGTGGAGCAGAAGTTTCAAGAGGACAGAAGTTCTGTGATAAGTGCGGAGCTAAGATTGAAGAGATCGAGATCCCAATCATTGAAGGATATAACGATGTTCAGCCTGAACCTGAAGCTGAGACTGTTGAAGTTACTGCTGAGGAAGTACCTCAGGAAGCAGCACAGCGTTTTTGCTCGAATTGCGGTGAAGCAATAGCATCAGGCTCTAACTTCTGTGAGAAGTGCGGAACTAAAATTGAATAAGAATTATTTCTGATACAGCGGGCACGGTTTCACAACTGTGCCCTTTTATTATGCAATGTGCTGAAAAGCAGAAGCGTAATTTGTTAAAAATGCTCCCGAAAACTGCTTTACTTTTTCGCTTTTTTGTGGTAAAATAGTAATAGTTTAGCGCTTTGGACTTTTGTAAAGTTTAGCGCGTGAAAGGAAACCTGACATGCCAATTACAGAATTATTAAAAAGAAATGCGGAACTCTACGGCAACGATGTTGCTCTTGTTGAAGTTAATCCTGAAATAACCGAAGTTAAACGTATTACCTGGAAGGATTATGAGCTTATCGAGCCTGATCCGACCTGCAATTACAGACGTGAGATCACCTGGAAGGTATTCGATGAAAAGGCAAACCGTTTTGCTAATCTTCTTATCGACAGAGGTGTCAAGAAAGGTGATAAGGTTGGTATTCTCCTTATGAACTGCCTTGAATGGCTCCCTATCTACTTTGGTATCCTCAAGACAGGCGCTCTTGCAGTACCGCTCAACTACCGTTATACATCTGACGAGATAAAGTATTGTCTTGATCTTGCAGAAGTTGATATACTTATGTTCGGACCTGAATTCATTGGAAGAGTCGAAGAGATCGCTGATGAGATCAGCCGTAACCGTCTCCTTTTCTATGTCGGAGAGGGATGTCCGACTTTTGCTGAGCATTATGACAGCCTTGTTGCTAACTGTGCAAGTTCTGAACCTCAGATAGTTCTGAGCGACAATGACAATGCAGCTATCTATTTCTCGTCCGGTACTACCGGTTTCCCTAAGGCTATACTCCACAATCACGAGAGTCTTATGCACTCTGCAAAGGTAGAGCAGAACCATCACGGTCAGACTCGCAAGGACATTTTCCTTTGTATACCTCCGCTCTATCATACAGGTGCTAAGATGCACTGGTTCGGAAGTCTCTATTCAGGCAGTAAGGCTGTTCTTCTCAAGGGAATCAAGCCTAAGGCAATTCTTGAGACAGTGTCTAATGAAGGGTGTACTATCGTATGGCTCCTCGTTCCGTGGGCACAGGATATTCTTGATGCCATTGACAGGGGAGATATTGACCTCAGCAATTATGACCTCTCACAGTGGAGACTTATGCACATTGGAGCACAGCCTGTCCCTCCGTCGCTTATTGCTCGCTGGAAGAAAGTATTCCCGAATCATCAGTATGATACAAACTATGGACTCAGCGAGTCTATAGGTCCCGGATGCGTACACCTTGGAGTTGAGAATATCCACAAAGTAGGAGCTATTGGTAAGGCTGGCTACGGTTGGGAAGTTAAGATAGCTGACGAAAATGGCAATACTGTCAATCGCGGAGAAGTTGGTGAGCTCTATGTCAAAGGCCCCGGTGTTATGAAATGCTATTACCGTGATGAAAAAGCTACTGCTGATACATTAAAGGACGGCTGGCTCCTCACAGGCGATATGGCTCAGGAGGATGAAGACGGTTTCATTTATCTTGTTGACCGTAAGAAGGACGTTATTATCAGCGGCGGCGAGAATCTCTATCCGGTACAGATCGAAGACTTCCTCCGTGCACATCCGGCTGTTAAGGATGTAGCAGTTATAGGTCTTCCGGACAAGCGTCTTGGCGAGATCGCTGCTGCTATCATCTCAATTAAGGAAGGTATGGAATGTACAGAAGAGGATATAAATACATTCTGTCAGAAACTGCCACGTTATAAGAGACCTCATAAGCTCATATTTGCTGATGTACCGCGTAATCCTACCGGCAAGATCGAAAAGCCGAAGCTTCGCGAGATCTACTGCGGTGAAAGCGTAGTTGCAAAGCAGATAAAGAACTGAGAATAAATATCGGACAAGAGGTCCGGAACTCTCCGGATCTTTTGTTTTGAGCATGATTGACAAAAAATTATCTAATAATAGTTTAACTCTAAAACCAATACAAATAATCTTATAGAATTGATGATCATGATGTGTTATAATTTTAAACGGCGTGTTTTCAGCCGCGCCTCAGCAAGAATGGAAAGAGGAATCAATATATAATGAACAGCAGAGGTTCAATAAAAACTGTTCCGCTACTGGGAGAAAAATCAGATAACTATGTCCCGGATATGACAGAGTCACAGTTCCTTGCTATGATGGACAAGAATATGGAACACGTAAAGCAGTTCTTTATGTACTACAAATGTGCCATTATGGAAGTTGAGACGAAATTCAAGGTACTCAATGAACAGTTTTCCCTTAAAGGCGAGAGCAACCCTATCGAATTCATACAGTCAAGGATAAAGAGCTATGGCAGCCTTTATAAAAAAATGGAAGCTAAAGAGCTTCCCAAAACGCTTGAAGCGATGCAGGAACACGTAAATGACATCGCAGGTGTGCGTGTAGTCTGTTCATTTATCCAGGATATTTATCACCTTGCAGACTGTTTTCTCGCACAGGACGACATACGTCTTATCGCTCAGAAGGACTATATCAGAGAACCTAAGCCAAACGGCTACCGCAGTCTTCATCTGATAGTGGAAGTGCCGATATTCCTTGAGCATGAAAAGCGCCCTATAAAAGTAGAAGTTCAGCTCAGAACGATAGCAATGGACTTCTGGGCAAGTCTTGAGCATAAGCTTCGTTACAAGAAAGATCTTTCGGCAGCACAGCAGCGTTTTCTTTCAGGTGAAATGAAGATTTGTGCTGATCAGAGTGCTCAGTGGGACAAGCGTATGCAAAATATCAGGAATATTATCTATTGACATCAAGTCCGCACGTAGTGTGCGGACTTTTGCTGTAACAACGACCGGAATGGAATTCTCATACCTGTTAAAAAAGCATAAATCTCCTTATATTTATTGACTACCACGTATAAATATGATAAAATTAATTATAATATCGTTGTGATCAGCTTTTGTATTATGATCACTAATATCCCTAAGGAGGCTATTACTATGGCTGTAAAAAATAATCCCTATTCAGGAACACAGACTGAAAAGAATCTTATGTCTGCATTCTCCGGTGAATCAGAAGCAAGAAATAAGTATACCTATTTTGCATCAAAGGCTAAGAAGGAAGGCTTTGAGCAGATAGCTGCTATATTCCTCAAGACTGCTGAAAATGAAAAAGAACACGCTAAGATGTGGTTCAAAGAGCTGAACGGACTCGGTGATACTTCAGAGAATCTTCAGTCTGCTGCAGAAGGTGAGAATTTCGAGTGGACTGATATGTACGAAGGTTTTGCCAAAACTGCTGAAGAGGAAGGCTTCCCCGAGCTCGCTGCAAAGTTCAGAATGGTAGGCGAGATAGAAAAGCACCACGAAGAACGCTATCGAGCACTTCTTAAGAATATAGAGATGCAGGAAGTTTTCAAGAAAAGTGAAGTCAAAGTTTGGGAATGCCGTAACTGCGGTCATATCGTAGTAGGCTTACAGGCTCCTGAAGTCTGTCCTGTTTGCGCACATCCGCAGTCATATTTTGAAGTACACGCTGAAAACTATTGATCGCTATTGACTTTGTTCCCTAACTGAGTTATAATATAATTCTGAGACAAAATCTGACATAGATACCCGAACGGGTATGATAGAGAGGAATAATTATGATGAACATTGCTGTTGCACAGTCAGGCGGACCGACCTGCGCTATCAATGCTTCACTTGTTGGAGTTTTCAAGGAATCACTTAAAGAGCCTTCAATCGACGCTATATTCGGTTCTATCAATGGTATCGAGGGAATAATTTCCAATCACCTTATTGATATGAAGTCGATGATACTGACAAATGAGGATATGGATCTTCTTCGTCAGACTCCTTCCACAGTTCTTGGTTCATGCCGTTATAAGCTCCCCGACTGGAGAGAGGACGATACTGTTTACAAGCAGATAGTAAGTACGCTTAAACAGCGTCAGATAGGTGCTTTCTTCTATATCGGCGGAAATGACTCGATGGACACTGTTAATAAACTCTCTGAATATTTTGCCGAGACTGGTATTGACGTAAAGGTCATCGGCATACCTAAGACAATTGATAACGATCTCTGCATAACAGACCATACTCCCGGTTTTGGTTCGGCAGCAAAATACGTTGCTGTAACTATGCGTGAGATTACCCGCGACAGCACTGTATACAGTATACCTTCCGTTACCGTGGTAGAGGTAATGGGACGCCATGCTGGCTGGCTCACAGCTTCAAGTGCAGTTCTTCACGCACTTGGTGAAACAGCTCCTCATCTTATTTACGTTCCTGAGGTGAAATTCACTATCGAGAAATTCTTCAAGGACGTTCGCAGAGAAATGGCGAAGCACAAGGCTGTTATAGTTGCAGTATCTGAGGGTGTTGAAGTACCTGAGGGCGTACAGTCTGGTGTAGTTGATAACTTCGGTCACAAGTATCTTTCAGGAATCGGCAAGTACCTCGAGGAAATGATACGTAAGGAGATAGGCTGCAAGGTTCGTTCCATTGAGCTCAACGTTATGCAGCGCTGTTCTTCACATATTTGCTCAAGAACTGATATCATTGAGTCTGAGAACATCGGGGCTGCAGGTGTAAGATGCGCACTTAACGGCGATACAGGCAAGGTTATGGTGTTCAAGAGAGTATGCGAGATGCCGTACACAACTGTTATCGAGACAGCTGATGCTTCTGAGATCGCTAACCGCGAGAAGTACCTGCCAAAGAAGTTCATTAACTCTACTGAAGATAACATCACAGACGCGGCAGTAAGCTACTTTATGCCGCTTATACAGGGTGAGCCTGATCTCGTTATGGAACTTGGACTTCCCAAGCACTTTACATTGCAGGAATCAGTACTTAAATAAATTAAAAGCACCTCTTCTGAGGTGCTTTTTTATACTCCGTATTTGATTTTTATACGACCCAGCTTTTCACCGAATGGTTTTGCCAGCAGAGACAGAAATAATATATTGGATACAACATATGAAGCTGTATAGGGGAGAGCAGTTCCGAGAGCAGCTAAGTAAAGGTCTGCTTTGAATCCTTCTGCATACCAAAGAACAGTCCATATGTCCATTATCATCGAGTAAGCTATTCCAGCTGCGGCACCATATATTATAAGAACAGTGCGGTATTTTCGCAACGGCACAGAGAGAATACCGGCAAATAAACCGATCATTCCCCATGCGAGCATCTGAAAAGCTGTCCACGGTCCCTGTCCGAAATAGAAATTTGACAAAAGTGCTGAAAGTGCTCCGACCAGAAATCCTGCTTCACCGCCGAGGTACATTCCCGAAATGATTGTCAGAGCGCTGATAGGCTTTAGAAAGGGAATAAAGCGTCCGGCAAAACAGAGAGCAGTCATTACAGCGATTATGACCATTCTGCGCGTGCCTGTATTCTTTTTCTCAAATCCGGCTGCAAACAGAAGAAGTGAAAGTGCAGCGACCGCAAGCGAGATGATAATGTGCTTTTTTCGGTCAAACGCAATAGAGCCGAGTATCGTTACGGTTGGTATTATAATAAACGGTACAGCTACGCGGATTATATTTCTGAGGCGCTGATCTTTAATGACTATCATTCTGCGCCTCCTTTTTTCCGTTTATGCGGCATAATTCAACTGCATCGGAAAGAGTAACTGCATTGTCGTAGAATCCACGGGTCATACGGCTGATAGCAGTCGTGTAGAAACTATTCTGTGAGAAGAAACTGTCAGGAGTTCCGGCTGAGACTATTTTACCTCCGAAGAACATAGCACATCTGTCTGCACAGGCTGCTGCGAATTCGACATCGTGCGTAACGATAACGAGTGTCATTCCTTTGTTTCTGAGCTTACTCAGAATGTGGATTATATTCTGTTTAACTGCCGCATCCATACCTTTAGTAGGTTCATCGAGGAGCAGAAGTTTAGGGTTTGAAGCGAGCACTTTAGCAAGCGCAACAAGTTGTTTTTCTCCGCCTGATAGGTCATAGGGGTGTTTATCCATAAGATGAGAAATATCATAGGGGAGATCATTCGCAGAAGCTCCTGCGTCTTTGAGCTCTTCGCGTACAGTATTTCTCAGAAACACAGTTGTGACGTCCTGAGGCAGAAGGGCAAGACATTTCTTGTAAAGTGAACGATTCTTGTATTCCTTGAGCTTTTTGCCGAAAACCTTGATAGCACCGCTGTATGATTTCAGAATACCTGCGGCAGCTGAGACAGAAGTTGTTTTTCCTGAACCATTACCGCCAAGAATACAGAATATCTCGCCTTCCTTGATGTCAAGAGTCAGACCGTTCAGAATATCCGGCGAGTTCCTGTCGTAACGAAAGTATACATCCTTGAAACTAAGCGCAATATTTGCATTATTTGAGACAATTTCTTTTTTAATAGTTCGCTTTTCGTTGTTGTAGTTAGTAGTTATGTAGTCACGTCCCTCTTTAACTGTGAGAGGAGATCTGCTGTTACCGCCGAGAGCTGTGTAGAGTCTTGCAGCAGCCGGCATACCGTACATTATATCTTTTCTTTTGCTTATATCGGATATTACATTTTCAGGTCTTCCGTTGGCGATGAGCGAACCTTTTTCCACGACAAGAAGTCTGTCACATACCGGAATAACATCTTCAAGGCGGTGTTCGGCTATGATTATAGTTATACCGAGATCCTGATTAAGACGCTTTATAGTAGCTATGAAGTCAGTGGCAGCTATCGGATCAAGCTGTGCTGTGGGTTCGTCGAGTATAAGAAGTTCCGGCTGCATTACGAGTACTGCAGCGAGGTTGAGAAGCTGCTTTTGACCGCCTGATAACTGTGATATATCTTTATCGTACCAGCTGCCTATGCCGAAGTAGCTTGCCATTTCGGCAACTCTCCGCGCAATATCCGCCGGCGGAACACTGAGATTTTCAAGACCGAATGCAAGTTCGTGCCAAACCTTATCGGTAACTATCTGCTGTTCGGGATCCTGCATAACAAATCCGATTTCCGAAGCAGAAACTTTGTCGTTGAGTTTATCAATGGGTGTTCCGTTATAGATAATATCTCCGGATTTTGTTCCAAGGGGGGATAGCTCTCGTTTCAGCATACGAAGCAAAGTCGATTTTCCGCTTCCGGTAGCTCCGCATAAAACGGCGAATTCGCCGCGATCGAGAGTGAAGCTCAATCCGTTAAGTGCTGTATATGTGCAGGCAGGATATGAAAATTTCAGATCTTTAACTGCAAGTATTTCCATTTAAGACCTACCTCCATTTCGATTATTGACGGCAGAAGAACGAGTGTTATGTAAGCGATTATCCCAAATATGCCGTAAATATCCGGCGTTGAATATTTAACTGCCGGATAGAATTTGAATTCAAGTTTTCCTGTACCGAGTGCAGCAACAGTGATACCTGTAAGAGTAAGCGCGGATAGGAGAAGAAGAATATCGCCTTTTCGGAAACTGAAACGCTTCATCTGAGTTCTGCGGCAAATACCGTATCCTCTCGCAGCCATACTGTCAGCGGTAGTTATACCGTTTTCGAGCGCCCATGTTATAAGGATAGAGAATATCCTCATTCTTCCGCGTATATCATCAATGATATTGTCATCACTGAAAAGTCCCATAGCTGTCTGAGAGTCTTTGATTTTCTTTGATTGGTTTTTGAAGAGTGGAACATATCTCAGTGCCATAGATATAACAAGTGACAGTTTTGGTGAGAGAGCTCCAGTAATGTACAAAAGCTTCTCACTTGTCATAATTTGCGTGAATGATCTGAACCAGTATAGAACTCCGACTATCATTGCTGCTGAATTTAAGCCGTACAGGAGCGATTCAAGCGTTATCGGGTTGTCATTCATAACAAACAGAACTGTCACGCCGTTATGTGACATGAGCGGATTTGCTGCTGCAAGTATGATAAATAGAATCAGAAAGAAAAAGTGTGAACGGATGTGTTTTCTTCCGTTTCTTGCAATGAAGAAGAGTATTCCGCCTGAAATAGCAGCTGCCATAAAAGGCGGATAGGATGAAAACATCGCTATTCCCGTTACACAGAAGAAGTATATCGATACTGCAATTGGATTGAGTTCTGAAAAATTTCTCATTATTCATAAACCTCATTGAGATCGTGACCAAGCTCGCAGGTGTAGAGCCATTCGATATTATCACCGTCGCTAAGAATGTATTCGCCACAGCTTCGTGACGGAGTTATTCCGTTCACATGGTATACCCAGCCCGAAAGATCACCGTAATCCATTTCATAGATGTAGTTTATACCGGCAATATAGACCATACCGTGTGCTGAACCTGAGCTTCCTTTGTTTTCAACTTGTATACGGTATGTTCTTGCCGCTTCGGTGAGTATGTCATAGACAGTTTCGCCGTCTTCAATGTCGAATTCTGTCGTATCAAGAATAGTGCCGTCTTCCGGAACGTACGCAGGATCACCTTTTCCGGCAATCGTGTCACATCTTATAGAGAGCGTGACCGTGCCTATGGCATTATCTTTGCGCTTTTTCTGACCATTGTAATAATGGTCGGTTGATTGAAAATCAGTTACAAGCACAAATACGATACCGACAGCCGCAGCAATGCCAACAGCTATGAAGTTTTTATAGTTGCGTTTGCCGATAATGAATATTATACCGCACAGCAGGCAGGCTGTACCGGAAATAATTAAAATAGCAACTGGCTTGTAGCCGCCTTTTGAGCTGGCGGAGCTTCCTTCATCCATCGGAACGATAACTGTTCCGGTGAGAGACTGCGATTGATCGTCAGAAATATAAGTATCAGTATTTGTTGTATTTATGAGTGTTGAAGTTAACGCAGTACAGGAATTTGTCGTCTGAGTAGTTGCAGAAGTCAGTGAAGATGATATATCATTAGATGTATCTTTCTTGTTTTCAGCCGGAGAAGTTGTCTGTGATGTTATAGTATTTGTGTCTGAATCTGAATCTCCGTTATGCGGCGCTTCTGTTGGCTGAACATTGTTATGTAGATGAGTATCAGCATTCTCATTTCCGTTTGCTGTATCAACAACTGTCGATACGTGAGATGTTGCTTGCTGTTGTGTAGTTTTTTCAGAAGTTTTTGAACTTGTTGGCTGGTCATAGTGTGAGCTTGATTTTACAGGAAAGCACTTGTCGAGTATCAGCAGGGGAGCTTTTCCATGTTTCAATCTGCTGTATGCTACGAGTGAATAGTAAGCCTGAATAGTAGCCGTACTATTTGAAGCTCCGCCGTCTGTGTGACTGAAACTGCCGTCAGACAGACGGAAACTAAGCATAGCACTAAGTACAGAATTGCCGTTTTTGATAAAACGTTCATCGTTCTGACAATCTATTCCGAGAGCTGAAAGGGCAACGAGCACCTGTGCTGAGCTTTCGGGATTGACATCGCCGAAACTTCTGTAGCCTCCGGAGCTTTCCTGTCTGTTTGAAAGGAACGTGAGTGCCTTGTCAACTGCTGACTTTACTGAGCTGTCTGAGTTGTACCGTGGTGCAAGAGCTTGTACAGTCATTGCTGTAACATCAACATCTCCGTTTTCGCCGAAGAGTGCCCAGCCACCGTCAGCGTATTGTAGATCAAGGAGTTCTTTTGTAACAGAACTTACAGAGCATTTAGCTGATGTGTGTCCGTTATTCAGGATATGTAATCCGTAAATAAGGCTCATTATACCTTGTTCGCCGACGGCACTTTCAAGAGTTTCGGTTATGAATTTATTTGTACTTCCGACTGCTGAAAGCGCAAGGGCGAATTTCTCCATTGAAGTTGGGGATATTACGCTTTGACTGTCTAAGTAGCGCAGCAGAGCTTCCTCATAACTTGAAAAATCATAGCTACCGCTTTGAGCAAGTCCTACAACATACCACTCTGAACCATTGCCGGCATTGTCAGTTAGATAGCCGTCTATCCAGTTCTGAACACCGGAGCTACCGACTGAACTGAGCTTATAATCAATTATACCGTCGGCGAGAGATTCAGTCTCACCAACGGTATAATTCGCGCAGTAGGCCTTGAAAGGCACAAAGCCTACTGCAATAATACATATCAACAGGCAGCTCAGGAAACCTGATGTAAGACTTTTATACATCCTTGCGTCTTAATGCGAAAGCGGCAAGAACTGTGCAGCCAAGAACTGCGGCAACTGAGCCTGTACCTGCATCACCTGTTTTGGGTGAATCGCTGTTAGCAGCTGCAGCAGTTGAAGTTGCTGAAGATGTGCTTGTTTCTGAAAGCTCAGTGGAAACTGTATTAGTTGTTGTAGCTGAAGAAGTTGTTGTTTCAGTTTCTGTTGTAGTAGTCTCTTCCTTCTTATTTATGACAGCGAGACAAACAGGCGGAACAAGGTTTTCAGATTCAGATACAGCACTGATTACAGCCTTTTTGCTGCTATCTGAATCGTTTGTGAGTGTGATAGTAGCCTTTCCGTCAGCGTCTGTAAGAACACCTGTGCCAGTGCCATCGATAGTGATCATAGCACCTTCGACCGGTACATTTACAGGATTATAGTTAGTATCAAATGTTACCTTTGAAAGAGTGAGGTCAAGTGAATCTCCCTCTTCATTATCAAGGCTTTCTCTAATGTCAAAGAAGCAGTATGTATCGCTGTAGGTCTTTGTATCAGAGTAAACATAGGCATCTATGAGGTCATTTTCCTTTACCTCATCATTGAGACTCCATGCCATTTTTGAGTTTACATAGAAACCGTAACTGCCGCCGTTTTCGACACCCCAGAGTTTATCAAGACTAAGACCGTCGTATCCTTCTTTTTCTGAAGCCTTATAGCCTGCTTCTGCTCCGCCATCGAAGAACTTTTCGTGAGCAGCAACGAGAGCTTCGTTAACATCAATTTTATTATTACCATCGAGGTCCTCAGCGAGTACATCAGCCTGAGGAAGAACAAGATCTTTTCCGTCTGAAATAGTTACAAGCACATTCTGCTTTAATACACCGCTTTCAGCTGTATCCTCAGCAGCAAAAGCGTTCATTCCGACTGCAGAGCATGAAAGAGCAAGTCCTGCGAGTAATGCGATAGATTTTTTCATAGTACATTCTCCTTACACAATAATATTGACAACAAAAAGCGCCGTAGTTCCATTTGAACACAGGCGCACAGATAACTCGTAACGGCATAGCCGCAGGGTATCATCACGTCTTTCATTGTCCAAAAACTTGATACCAGCCATTGTCTGACGAGCGATCCGGCTATACGGCAGTGACTGCTGCGGCGGATTTTCACCGCACTTCCCTCAGTTTCAGACGGCAAATATTCAATTCTTATAAAATTATAGCACCGTACGACAAAAAAGTCAATAGTACGGTGCTTTGTTCACATTATATTAATAAATATCAGCCTTGAGAGACTTTTGAATGGTCTTTTCGGTACTGTCCGGGCGAAATTCCGTAAACACTTCCGAACAACTTTACAAAATATGATGTATTATGTCCGTAGCCGATCATTAGGGCAATATCCTTAACCGGCATATCAGTCGTTATGAGGAGTTCTGTTGCTTTATTGAGACGGCTGTTGATTATGTCCTTTGTAACGCTTGTACCGAATGTTTCGCTGTACAGGTGCTGAAAACGCGAACGGCTTAGTGACAGATCTTTAGCCATATCATCAACTGTGTAATCGCGGCTCGGCCAGCGGTAAATAGAATCACGTATCCAGGAAAGGCGCTCATAATAGGCACTTTCTGTACCTCTTGACGGATTTGTCGCTGAAACGAGCTTTTCTCTGATTTTATAAAGCAATATTCGGAAATACAGATCTGAAACCTCAGTCCTGCCTATGTTGGACGAATAATGTTCGTAGCACATATTTCTAACGATGGAAGAAAGATTATCAGATTCTGTAAGCTGAAGAGGGACATTAGTAGCTATGCCAAGCTGATCGAAGAGTGCTATATCTTCTTCAGACGGGCGGAAGTGCATCCAGTCATCGAAGTATTCGAGACAGTCAGCACGGTAATACTGAGGAGTTCCGGGAGTGTATATGAGCAGCACATTGGCAGGCTTGCGTACTTCCTTGCCATCATAACGGTAGACAGCAGGGGATTTTATGATGAGAAGCAGCCAATCTCCGGTACCATCGGGACGGTCTATGACGAAGTCTTTTTCGTGTCTGTGGTTGTAGCCGATATCATCAATTAGCAATCCGATCACTCCTGTTAACTTTATAAAACTATAATAACATTAAAATGCAGATTTGTCAACGGTAACAGCACATCAGGTATATTATCTATTAAGACAACATTATGATATTTGAGCATAATATCAATTGACTAACAGAAATAATAATGATATAATGTAATTTGAAATACTTTTTGGAGGTAGAACGATGAGGATACGACATAAACCATGGGCTAAGCCTGAACTTGAGGCTTGTCCGTTTTATATACCGGAGCCGCAGGCTCAGAAAGGGAAGTGGACCGAGCTTTTCTCAGAGCCGGACAAACCTCTCTATGTCGAGCTTGGATGCGGTAAGGGTGGTTTTATATCACAGGCAGCTCCTGCGCACCCAGATGTAAACTTCATAGCTATGGATATAAAGAATGAAATGCTCGTTCTTGCGAAACGCAAGCTTGAGGCAGCCTATGCAGCAAAGGATATGCCTCTTGATAATGTCCGTATAGCTATACAGAATATCGAACGCCTTGATCTTGCGTGGGATGAAAACGACCGTGCAGACCGTATTTACATAAATTTCTGCAATCCGTGGCCAAAAAAGAAGCACAAAAAGCGTCGCCTTACACATACACGACAGCTCATCAACTACAAGAAGTTCCTGCGCGGACAGCTTTGGTTCAAGACTGACGACGACGAACTTTTTGAGGAGTCTTTTGAGTATTTCGCAGAAGCAGGCTACAGAATAATATACAAAACTCACGACCTTCATGCAGAAAGCCCATATGAAAATTTTGTAACCGAGCATGAGAATATGTTTACGGAAGAAGGCAAGAAAATTAAGTTCCTGATAGCGGAACCTGTAAGGGAGTGAAGCTATGGAAATAGAAAAGAAAAACGAAAAGTTTTCGTTTGGCTTCGGAACTGCAAAAGTTGCTGGTTCAGGAAGTCTTGAAAAAGCAGTGGATGCTCCTGAGAACATCCGTACTAAGTATGACAAGAAGCAGATCGTTAAAAATGCAGCAAAAGCGGCTCTGCTTTCAGCAGCAGTAATACTTAAGCACAAGCATTCATCAAGGAAAAATCATTCTAAATGACCTGAGGAGGAATTGAAATGAAGATCAGAAAACTAACAGCAGCATTAACAGTCCTTTGTATTATTGGCGGAACACTTCCCAATAATTTTATTCACGATGCAGCTTTCGCAGAAGGCAGCACTTCTGAGGAGGAGGCGTATACGGAGGTATCTGTCGGAAATGCATTGTTTCATGTGTACGAGAACTATGCCGAGCTTACAGGCTCAAAAGGTTCATTGGGTTCGAGCTATTCCATCCCAAAAAACGTAATGGGAGTACCTGTCACTAAAATTGCCTCATTCGGCAAAGTCAGCGACCTGAAGAGTGTAACTATACCTGATTCAGTAACTTTTATCGGCAGTGATTGTTTCGCCGGTACATCAGTAAAGTCCGTAACGCTTCCGACTTCTCTTACAGCTCTGAGCCTTGCTGCATTTGACGGTTCAGCAGTAGAAGAGATAAAAGTAGCTTCCGGCAATAAAGAATTTATAAGCGATAACGGAGTTCTTTTCAATACAGATAAGAATGGTGCAAAGCATTCTTTGCTCTGCTATCCGCCATGTAAGAAGGATACAGAGTATACTATACCTTCAGGTACGAATTTGTATATGGAAGCCGATAAGATATTCGGCAAGGCAAAGAACATCAAGACTCTTATTTTCCCAGCAGATTATACTGCTAAGATCTCTTTTGCGTCAGAGCCGGTTTCGATTAATAAAATCGTTGTCCGCTCAATGTCAGCTGTTATAGATGATAACGCAAACACTATAAATTCAAAGATTATTCTCAGCGGATGCGTTAATTCTACAATTGATGCGTATGCAAAGAAATATGCACGCCAATTCGAGATACTCAGCGACAATTCATCTGCTGAAGTTATTGCCAATATCGAGTATAAAAAGTACGACGATCACGTTGAACTAATAAATACCGACTTGATGTTTGAGTATCTTGTTATACCTGATACGATAGACGGTCTGCCTGTTACAAAGCTTAATACTTGCTTTCAGAAACAGAAGCTTCTTCAGTCAGTAGTAGTTCCTGATACAGTCACTGATCTTGATGAAGGAGCGTTTTTAGGCTGTACTCAGCTCACATCAGTCAAGTTGCCGACAACTATGAGAACTATCGGAAAGAGTGCTTTTTCATTCTGCACAGTTCTTGAACAGATAGAACTCCCGGAAAATCTTGAAACAATAGGCGAATCAGCATTCAGTAACTGCAAGAAGCTCAAAAGTATAGAGGTACCTGATTCGGTTACCGAGATAGGGGACTATGCTTTCAGCAATTGTGAGGTGCTCAGCGAATTAAAACTCCCGAACAGCGAAGCATCCCTAAGAAAATCTATAGCTGCATTCTGCCCCGAACTCAAAACAGTAAAAGTACCGGAAAAAATCAAAACAATAGGCCACGCATTTGAAGCCGTCGAGTTGGAAAGCATAGAGTTTTCATCACCTGATACAGCTTTATCAGTCGTGGACACAAACACAACAATACGTGGATTTAACGGTTCCAAGCATTGGACATCTGCAATGGTGTCAAAGTACAAGTTTGAGAATATAGGCGGCGATTATGTTGGAAATGAAACTTACGGCTCAGCTGTAGGTTCGTATGTTTACAGCGTTGGCTACAATAAAGTGACACTTGATAAATACAGTGGTACCGATGAGATTGTGACTATTCCTGATACAGTCAATGGTGCTCCTGTTACTGCTATAGGCAAGAACGCATTTTCAGGAAACAGCGCAGTAAAGCAGGTCAAGATGCCGAGTACCGTTCGAGAGATCGGCACAGACGCTTTTGCGAACACAACAAGCCTTGAAAAGATAGAATTGCCTGTTGGTATGAAGACTATCAGCGACGGCGCTTTCAGAAATACAGCTCTTACCGAGGTAAAGATACCTGCCGGAGTTCACACGATAGGTGCAAAGGCATTTAAGTCCTGCACTAAGCTTCAGACGGCTAAGTTAGGAAGCTTTACCGAGACAATTGGTGCTGAAGCTTTCTATGGCTGCACAGCACTTAAATCCGTTAAGATTCCATATACTGTTAAAACTATCGAACGCAACGCGTTCTTCTTTACAAAGGAGCTTACCGATTTCACTTGTCTGTCGAATGACTGTACATTTGAGGATTATAAAGGTACTGCCTTTATAGGAAGCTGTGAGGGCGAAGATGATGATCCGAATTACCTGCCGATAACCTATACTGGAGTTCTTTACGGCTACGAAGGCTCTTCTATCGAGAAATATGCGAGTGACCACGATCTTCAGTTCATATCGCTCGGAGAGACTCCGGAATTCTCAATTGGAAACGCAACACAGCCCACTTTACATGATGATCATATAACTGCTGATGATGCTTCTTACATTCTAAGACTATATACCCTCGCTTCATCCGGAAAAGCAACTCCTTCTCAGGCTGAATTCATGACCTGTGATGTCAATTGCGACGGTTATATAACAGCCGATGATGCATCTCTTGTTCTGCGTTATTATACGCTTGCGTCTTCCGGCAGCAAGCAGACACTTGTTGAGTTCCTCAGCGATGTAACTTGATAATTCCTTAATATAATGATATAGCCGCTGCATTTTGCAGCGGCTGCTTTTGTATTAGCCTATAATATTGTTTTTTATCAGTAACATTTTAATTACTAAGAGTGCTATCAATATTGCCAAGGTCAATGAAACAGCTGCAATAGATTTTTGACTGCGTCTTAATCTGTAAAACTGAGCGACCATTACAACACAGAGTCCTATTCCGATGATGATGTTATTATTCGTAACATTTAATAAATTCAGAACAGCTGTAACTACTACGATGATCGATGCTGCTAATTGAACTATCACAGCGACTTTTTCATTTATATTGTATTCACGCCAATCATGCAGGATAGTTTTCATACTAACCTCCTAAAATGCATACAGTTTTGCTTTACAAGAAACTTATAATTTAAAGAGCAGCTGCCAAATGACAACTGCTCTTATTTGATATTTTTAAGTTTGATTAGAAGTTTACCTTCTCAAATGCAGTAGAAGTCTTCTCTAAGAATACACTGTTGTTCTCATTGAAGAAACGATACTTACCTGCGAATACAGTCATTTTACCATTCTGCATAAGCTGACGGTCAGATGCCTTTAAGTAAAGGTACCCGGCAACAGAGTTTGTGTTAGGTAAATAGAGCTTTGAACGGCAAGCACTGTCGAAGATTCCTGTAGATGAACCGAATCTGATTACAGAGCTTAAATCGTTTGCAATCTCCACTACCTGAAGAGATGTGCAGCCTGTGAATGCGTTATCGTCAATTAAAGTGAGGTAACAGTTCTGGCTGGAATTGCCTTCAACCTTGAAGCTGAGCATACCCTTGCAGTTAGCAAAAGCTTCCTTGCCAATTGTTCTGAGGCTGTAAGGTGCGATAAAGTCGCGTAATACAGAGCAGTTTTTGAATGCGTAGTTTCCGATTGATGTTAAAGATTTAGCGCTGCTGAAAGAAACCTGGCTTAACTTAGTGTTATAAAAAGCTTCATCTCCGATAGTTGCAAGCTTAGAACCTGAAGGAATAGTGAGTCTGGAGATTTTACAACCATAGAGTGCTCTTTGACCAATTTTTGTTACAGTTGTCGGAATAGAAAGTGTTTCTATATTGTAGATGAACTTTGTAGCAGGTTCTCTTGTGCTTTCAATACCGATTTCTGTAACAGTGTATGAAGTACCGGTTGCAGGGTCCTTTGCAGATGAAGGAACTGTTACAGAAGTCTGCTTGCTGTTCATAGGGCCAACAAATCTAACTGTAGTTGAACCTGTCTTCTGGTAGAATAATCCATCTGCACAGAAGCTGTCCTTTAAACCGCATTCAACCCAGTCGGTTGTTACGCTTCTAGTATTGTCAAAATAGTGAGCATTTGATGTGTTTCCGTATAAAATATCATAATAGTCAGATGTATCAACCTTACCGTCATGATTGATATCATACATACCTAAAGGACAATTATAGTATGTCTTACCGTCCTTCATGATTGTGTTTTTGAAGATTGTTGCATCCTTTGCGTTGATCTCGCCGTCGAGGTTAATATCGCCTTCAATCATAGGTCGCTCAACATATGAAGCATAACAGCGGATATATGTGAGATCGATCTTCTCGTTCTTAGGACCATAAGTTGTTGAATTCCATTCGATAGCGCAAGTGCTGTGTGCATTTACCTGGCCGATGCTGATGTTTCTGTAGTCAGAAGAAACATTGCTGAGGAATACAGAGTGTCCAGGGAAACGCTCAGGGTTGGATTCGTCCTTCTCAATGCGTACTAAATCACCAGCCTGGGGATAGTAGAGCATTTTTGTGCCGTCAGGAAGTGAATATACACCATTCCGAAGCTTGAAACGAACCATTGACTTTGTCTTAAAAACATCGTACTGGAGCTTTCTTGCAAATGCCATACAGCAGTTAAAGTCGAGAACAGCTTCCGATCCATGTAAACCTACTGAAACATCTGCTGAGCGCTTGTAACTTGCACTGTCATAGTAGTCTTCCTGTTTGATAGTATTGCACTTGCTGATACCGTTAGCCTTATGATCGCAAGGTGTGAAAGTGTAAGACTCGAGATTGTGGTTATTCCAGTAGCACTGTCTGCCGTTTACAGTCTGGGGGTACTTCTGACGCTCTGCATTGATAATAGAGCTCCAATTGTTTTTGCAATACTGTACTGTGAAATCTGTGCTTGCTGCGGAAGTTGCGATGCCAGTAGCTATAACGCTTCCTGCAGTAATTACTGTTGCCAATACTGCGGCTGTGAATTTCTTAAAATTCTTCATCTTTTACTCCTTTACTTAGTTAAGTGTTTGCAACGACTGAGTAATTAATACTGTCATTACATTAATAATAATTTTGCAGTATATATTAACATATTATCCTGCATCGATTATTATATCACACAGTATACTATTTGTCAACTGACCCGAAGAATTTACAGCCAATATATTTATTTGATATACAGACTATTATTTATTAGCAAAAGTAATCACAAACTACCTGATATTGCCGAATTATCGCTGTAAAGCAAGTTCTGTAAAAAAAACAGGCAGATATCGTAATGATATCCGCCTGCTGTAATTGTTATTTGAGGGAAATAATGCGTCTATATAAATCAATTTGAAAGATCATCAACGATCTTCTCAAAAACGCCCCAGTCCTTTTCAAAGGTTTCTTCCATATCCTTTTTTGTAGAATAAAGGAATTTCATAGGTACACGAACAGCAATATAGAGGTCATCTGTGATATACTGATGTTCAAGGTTGATGCGTTCAGCGATAGGAGTGTCCTTCAGCATGAATTTATAGCCTTTTACGTGCGGATTATCTGGATAGAGTGATTCAAGATCAACGAAATACGATTCCGGATCGGGCGACATTATCTCATCGAGTTTAGTTCCGCCGATCACTATGACAGAATCCGCCGACTGAAGCTGTGACGTTAGTTTATCATCTGCACCGCTTGCGAAGTTCTTATAGCTGTTGTCAGAGTAGGGGATATAGTATATCGAAGCAAGAACTTTTCCGTTATCATTGAAATCTTCAGTGAAGTTCTCAACATACTGCTGGAGCTCTGACATCTCACCGAGCTCTTCGTTTTCGGCAATGACAAGCACAATGATGTCGGGACGCGGCTTGGTAACAAGGCTGTATACGAGGAAGCCGACAATGCAGGTACAGAGTGTTCCAATGCCGAGCCACCATTTATTATGATAGAAGAAATTCACGATTTTCTTCCAAAGAGACATTTTTACCGGTTCTTCACGCTCTTCATGTATGGTTTCGCTTTCTTCAATAAGTCCCTGTTTCAGACGCATGAGCTCGATTTTTTCGTCATGTATCTTCTTTTCGTAAGCTGCACGTTTTTTCTTTTCACGAAGTTCAAGTTCGTGCTGGACTTTTGCCTGCTGTTCTTCGTATTCTCGCTGTCTTTGTTCGCGGAATTCCTTATTTGACTGGAAAACGCTCTTTTTTATGTCGAGCTTTTCATCTTCGGGAGTTTGTTCCTTGCCGGCCGGTTTGTTATTCTCAGCTTTTTCGGGAACGTCCTTGTGTTTATTCATAGAACCTCCGTGTATACAAATGTATAGGGCGGAAAAGCTCCGCCCTTAGCATTATTCTTCTTCAGTTTCTTCCTTAGCGGGACGACCGCTGTTTGCTGGGATTGGCTTCATAGTCGGGAAGAGAAGTACATCGCGGATAGAAGCACTGTCTGTCAGGAGCATAACAAGTCTGTCGAGACCAAATCCAAGACCACCCGTAGGAGGCAGACCGTATTCAAGTGCTGTAATGAAGTCTTCATCAACCTCAGCATTGGCACCCTGTGCACGCTTAGCATTAACCTGCTTTACAAAACGTTCCTTCTGGTCGATAGGGTCGTTAAGCTCGGAGAATGCGTTACCCATTTCGCGGCAGTAGATGAAGTATTCAAATCTCTCCGTAAATGCAGGATCTGAAGGCTTTCTCTTAGCAAGAGGGGAATTCTCAACAGGGTAATCATAGATGATAGTAGGCTGAATGAGTTTTTCCTCAACGAAAGCGTCAAAGAATGCAATAAGAACGTGGCCCTTAGTAGCGTTCTCGCCTTCGTCAACTTCTACTCCCTTTTCCTTAGCGCAGGCTCTTGCAGTAGCATCGTCCGCCCAGTCGTTGTAGTCAACACCTGCATACTTCTTTACAGATTCTATCATTGTGAGACGCTCCCACGGCTTGCCGAGGTCGATTTCAACTCCCTGATATGTTATCTTTGAAGTTCCGCACACCTTTTCAGCGATTGTTCTGTACATATTCTCGATGAGATCCATCATGCCGATGTAATCAGTATAAGCTTGATACATCTCAACAGATGTAAACTCAGGGTTATGTGAAGTATCCATACCTTCGTTTCTGAAGATACGACCAACTTCGTATACCTTTTCAAAACCGCCGACGATAAGGCGCTTGAGGTAGAGCTCTGTTTCGATACGGAGATACATCTCCATATCAAGAGTGTTGTGATGTGTAACGAAAGGACGTGCAGAAGCACCTATTTCAAGGGTATGGAGAACAGGTGTATCTACTTCAATATAGCCAAGACTATCAAGATAATTTCTTACCTCGCTTATTATACGGCTTCTCTTAACGAAAGTGTCCTTAACTTCAGGGTTAACGATAAGGTCAACATAACGCTGACGGTATCTCATATCCTGATCTTTGAGACCGTGCCACTTTTCAGGAAGGGGGAGAAGAGACTTTGAAAGAAGCTGTATCTTATGAGCGTGAACAGAAATCTCGCCCTTTCTTGTTCTGAAAACAAAGCCTTGAACACCGATGATGTCTCCGATATCCCACTTCTTCTTGAATTCCTTGAAAACATCAGCACCAACATCGTTTGAACGGATGTAAACCTGGATACGGTCTGTTGCATCACGGAGATCAATGAAGTTAGCTTTACCCATATCGCGCCAGCTCATGATACGTCCGGCAATACGGATAGTATTCTCATGAAGAGCTTCAAGAGCAGCATTTTGTTTTTCTTCGTCGCCTCCACATTCTGATATGATCTTTGCTTCGTCTGCTTCATACTTAGCCTTGAGTTCAGCAGCTCTGCCGTTAACATCAAATTTTGTCACCTGATAAGGATCGTAGCCGCCTTCACGAAGTGCAGCAAGCTTGTCAAGTCGATCCTTCTTGAGTATATTTATATCCTGAACAGGTTCTTCAGCCTGTGCAGGAGCGTTTGTAAGATTTTCGCTCATTATTTTACGTCCCTTCGGAAATTACTTTGATATTTCTACTACTTCAAAACGAAGTTCGCCAGCTGGAGCTTCGACGATGAAAATATCGCCGACTTTCTTTTTCATAGCAGCCTTGCCGATAGGGGACTCATCTGAGATCTTGCCCTCTCTGACATTTGCATGGTTAGTACCAACGATAGTGAAAGTTTCGATCTTGCCGGTATCGACACGCTTGATAGTGATCTTGGAGCTCATACCAACTTCGTCAACGGAGATATTTGAGTCTTCAACGATCTCTGCATTGTCAATAGTGAACTGGAGTTCCTTGATCTGAGCTTCGAGGATAGCCTGTTCGTTTTTTGCTTCATCGTACTCAGCGTTTTCGGAAAGGTCTCCGTAGGAACGGGCAACTTTCAGCCTTTCAGCAACTTCTTTACGTTTATTGATCTTGAGGTCATCGAGTTCTGCAACGAGTTTGTCGTAGCTTTCTCTGGACATTTTCTTTAAAGCCATGGTTATGCACTCCTTAATTGTGATTTTTAAAGCATTACATATTATTATAATATATTTCCGGTGCCTTGTCAATACTGGGAAGCATTTTTTCAGATAATCACCGTTTGAAACGAGCAATAATAGTTAAATGATAAATTTTTCTTGTAAGTGTTGACAAAGCTAAATGTTTCTGATATAATAATTACTGTTGTGAAACACATAGGGGTATAGCTCAGTTGGTAGAGCAGCGGTCTCCAAAACCGCGTGCCGAGGGTTCAAGTCCTTCTGCCCCTGCCAGATCATTAAAGCCTGTATTTCGAGAAAAGCACCGAAATACAGGCTTTTCTCTTACATATCAAAAACAGTTTGAACTGCATTTTAGCAGTTCTGTGTGACTGTTTTACAGTCAAAAATCACACAAAATCACACGAAAATCACACGACATTTACGGTGGTACAATGCTTATGAAAGAAGCCAGCTCCCTTTACGGGAGCTGATTCTATATATGAATACTTCAAGAAACCCCCTGTTTCGTATGAATGTGCTGATTACATCAACGAAGTAATTATATAATGAAACGAATAATAGTTGTCTCCTAATTCATAATAGAATTTAGGAGATATTATTGCATAATCACTTGACTTTTCTCCTAAAAACGATTATAATTATGAGAAAGGACGCCCGAATGTGAGATAAGATACTGTCTGAATATGAGGGTGTGCCGACATAGGATATAAGGAGACGTGTGAGCTTATGAGAAACTTTGATTACAGCATACTTGCAAAACGTTCATGGGACAGCGAGATCGTCGGTCTTATAGCCCAGATTCATGAATATAAAGGCAGGCAGGAGCTTTACCTGAAACAGAAGCCTGCGGAACTTGATCGTCTTATTGAGGTTGCTAAGGTACAGAGTACCGAGGCATCTAACGAGATCGAAGGTATCCGCACTACCAATACACGCCTTTTGCAGCTTGTAAA
>JAEEGJ010003073.1_pt1 | contig 69086 bp, 65 predicted proteins | sample 8958761 | NCBI WGS metagenome assembly JAEEGJ01 (sample SAMN16246546, study PRJNA631951) | gut metagenome | biome: gut microbiome; feature: rumen; material: RS-attached | host: Bos | place: Iran: Karaj | collected 2018-10 | reverse complement strand
GAAAAAATCGAATAAAAATGCCTAAAATTCAAGGAAATTACGTTAAATTCATTGACAAAACATCCAAAAAATAGTAGTCTCTTTATAGACGTTTTAAGCGCCTAAATAATCTCATATTCAAAATGGAGGAGAGTTAGAATGAACAAAACAGAATTAGTTGCAGCTATGGCTGAGCAGGCCGGCATTTCTAAGAAGGACGCTGAAGCAGCATTGAAGGCATTCACAGATACTGTTTCTAAGGAACTTAAGAAGGGTGGAAAGGTTCAGTTGGTTGGCTTCGGTACTTTCGAGACAAGCACAAGAGCAGCTAGAACAGGAAGAAATCCTCAGACTGGTAAGGAGATGAAGATCAAAGCTTCTAAGGCTCCTAAGTTTAAGGCAGGTAAGGCTTTAAAGGATTTAGTTAACAAGAAATAAGTTGATGAGATCGTGGAGGTAAGTAACTATGTTACTTACCTCTTTTTAGATTTAAAAGGAGAAGACAATGAGACTTGATAAATATCTTAAGGTATCGCGTCTTATAAAAAGAAGGACGGTTGCCAATGAAGCATGTGATGCCGGAAGGGTGCTAATAAACGGAAATGTGGCAAAGGCCGGTACAAATGTTAAGGTAGGAGATAAGATAACGATACAGTTTGGAAACAAGGAAACAAATGTTGAGGTGACGGCTGTTGAGGAAACAGTTAGAAAAGAAGAAGCTGCTGAACTGTATAAGTTTATCTGACAGAAAACCGTCAATTCTTACATAAGAAATTATGTAAACCACAATATAATGATATAAGGTTGACATATTTTGGAATATCTAGTAATTGCATCTAAAATATGCCGAAAAATCAATATTTTTCCAAAAACAGGTTGACGTAACTCATCTTTAAAACTATAATTTATTATGTAAACACTCTCGTTTACGGAAGGAATAAGATGAGTAACAGATATCTAAGAGTCAGAAGAAAACAGAACAGATTCAGCGTTATGCTTATAATCATAGTGCTGATAATGCTGATGGCAGTTGTTTCATATAATAAGCACAATTTAAGAAGCAGGTGCGAGTCATATCAGAAACAGGAAGAGATGCTTCTTGAGCAGATTGCAAAAGAGGAAGCCAGAAGCGAAGAGATCGCCGAATATGCAAAATATACAAAGACCAAGAAGTATGCCGAAGAGGTTGCAAAAGAAAAACTTGGACTTGTCAATGAAAATGAGATAATATTTAAGACAGAGAATTAAACCTTTGATGATGATCAAAGGTTTTTATTTTTAGAGAAAGAAAAACAATGATAAAAACTGTAAGAGACTATATAAAACAATATAACATGATACTTCCGGGTGACGAGATTATTGCCGGCATCTCCGGAGGTGCGGATTCTGTATGCATGTTTCTTCAGCTTATTGAGTATAGAAAAGAATGCGAATTTGATCTGAAAGTCGTTCATATCAATCATATGATAAGAGAAGACGCCGGTGAGGATGCTGCATTTGTAAGGGAGCTTTGTGAAAGATACGGTGTTGAATTTTATCTTTTTAACGAGGATGTCACAAAGCTTTCACAGGATAAGGGCATATCCACCGAGGAGGCCGGAAGAGAAGTAAGATATGAGCGCTTCAGACAGGTTATGAGCTCAAATAGATCAAAGATAGCCGTTGCTCATAACAAAAACGATGTAGCAGAGACTGTTCTGTTTAACATATTCAGGGGAACTGGGATCGAGGGTCTTGCATCTCTTTCGCCTGTAAACGCAGATATAATAAGACCGCTTCTTGGTATTACCAGGGATGAGATAGAGGCTTATCTTTCCAAGAAAGGCCAGAAGTTTAATATTGATTCGACTAATGCGGAATGTGATTATGCCCGCAATAAGATAAGAAATGTCATGCTTCCTTATGCGGAGGAAAACATTTCCGCAAAGAGTACGCAGCACATAGCCGAATTGTCAGACAAGATGCTTTTGATACGGGAGTATATCAAAAAAGAAACAAGTAAGGCTTATCTGCTTGCGGTTACTGAATATGAAGGCTATTCACAGATAAATCTGAGGATATTTTCTGACCTTGATCCCATGCTTAAGAGAGAGGTTCTCCTTCTTGTCATGGAAAAGCTCACTCCGCACAGAAAGGATATAACAAGTCAGCACATATCATCGCTTCTTGATGTTACTTTAAAGGACGGTGAAAAGAGAATAGATCTTCCCTATGATCTTGAAGCTGTAAAACAGTATGATACGCTGACTGTAAGAAAGAGCATTAAAGATAAGAAAGAAGCTTTTGAATATGAAATAGGAAGTGACGGCAAAATCACTCTGCCGGATAAAAGGACACTTAGCGTGCGTGTCTTTGACAGGGATGAGAGTGCCCTTATTGAGCGAAAAACATATACTAAATGGTTTGATTATGATAAAATAATTAATTGCGTGAAGGTAAGAAACAGAAGAACGGGCGACTATATTACCATAAACAGCGACATGGATAAAAAGTCCCTTAAAGACTATCTTATCGACAGCAAGGTGGCAAGAGAACAGAGAGACTCAATACCTGTTATCGCTGACGGCTCCCATATCCTGTGGGTAGTGGGATACAGGATCAGCGAATACTACAAGGTAAGCGATACAACAAAGAAGATTCTAGAGATAAGCGTTAATTAGCAAAATTAACGGCGAAAGGAGATCATCATGCCCAAACACCATGTGGAAGAATTTCTTACAGAGGAAGAAGTAGACAAGAAGATCGGCGAGATCGGAAGGATCATAAGCAAGGACTATGAAGGAAAGAAGATACATCTTGTATGCGTGCTCAGAGGCGGAGCATTCTTTATGTGCGAGCTTGCAAAGAGGATCACGGTACCGGTATCCCTGGATTTCATGTCTGTCAGCAGCTACGGCAGCGGAACAGAATCAAGTGGAAATATCAAGATCGTAAAGGATCTTGATGACACGCTCGAAGGCAAGGATGTTATCATAGTTGAGGATATAATAGATTCGGGAAGGACTCTCAGCAGGCTTATGGAGCTTCTTTCAAGCAGAAAGCCCAACAGCTTAAGGCTGTGTACGCTGCTTGACAAGCCAGACAGACGTGTTGTGGATGTAAAGGTTGATTACACATGCTTCGAGATCCCGGATGAGTTTGTTGTGGGATACGGGCTTGATTATGATCAGATGTACAGGAATCTTCCTTATATCGGAATCGTTAAATTTGATTAAAGGCAGGAAAGTAAGTTGAATAAAAAGAAATCAGGGATAAATGCATATGCGGTGATCTTTATACTGATCATGCTCTTTGCAGGGATTTATGCATATACCAAGGACTCCGGAACAGGTTATACCAAGGCTGAGCTTTATTCGGATATAGAGAGCGGTAACATAGCCATGGCTCTTGTTAAGCCTTCATCCGCTGTTCCTAACGGAAAGATAACTGTAATCACAAAGCTGTCTACAGCAAGACAGACGGTTGTGCTGACTGATATCGACGAAGCCGTTAAGTTAATGGACGAACACGGCGTTTACTATACGGTAAGTGAGGTTGAGGAAGGCAATATCCTCATGAATTACGTTGTACCGATCATCACTATCGTTGCGGTCATAGTAATGCTGATGATGATTGTCGGAGCCCAGGGAGGCGGCGGTTCAAATGCCAAGATGATGAATTTTGGAAAGAGCCGTGCAAAAATGAGCAGCGACACAAAGAAAAAGCTTTCTGATGTAGCCGGTCTTGCAGAGGAAAAAGAAGATCTTGAAGAGATAATCGATTTTTTAAGATCGCCTGATAAATACTCAAAGCTCGGCGCAAGAATACCCAAAGGCGTGCTTTTGGAAGGTGCACCAGGTACAGGTAAGACACTGCTTGCCAAGGCTATTGCCGGAGAGGCAAACGTGCCGTTTTTCAGCATCTCGGGTTCTGATTTTGTTGAGATGTTTGTCGGTGTCGGTGCTAGCCGTGTAAGAGATCTGTTTGCTGATGCGAAAAAGAATTCTCCGTGTATAGTTTTCATAGATGAGATAGATGCCGTTGCGAGAAGACGTGGAACCGGTATGGGCGGTGGTCACGATGAGCGTGAACAGACACTCAATCAGCTTTTGGTTGAGATGGACGGTTTTGAAGACAATCAGGGAATAATCGTGCTTGCTGCAACAAACAGAGTGGATATACTCGATCCCGCGATCCTAAGACCCGGACGATTTGACAGAAAGATAGCTGTCAGCACACCCGATGTAAGAGGAAGAGAAGATATCCTTAAGCTTCATGCAAAGAACAAGCCGATAGGCAGCGATGTTGATCTTAAGCAGATCGCTCAGACTTCGGCAGGATTTACGGGTGCCGATCTTGAGAACCTTTTAAATGAAGCAGCAATCCTTGCCGCTAAAAATGACAAGGCATATATAGAGCAGAACGACGTAAAACAGGCATTTATCAAAGTTGGAATAGGAACCGAGAAAAAGAGCAGGCTTGTATCAGACAAGGAAAAGAAGATCACGGCTTATCATGAATCAGGACATGCCATTTTATTCCACAAGCTTCCCGATGTCGGACCTGTATATACGGTTTCTATCATTCCTACAGGACAGGGAGCAGCCGGTTATACGATGCCTCTTCCTGAAAAGGATGAGATGTTCCATACCAAGGGACATATGCTGCAGGATATCATGGTGCTTCTTGGAGGCCGTATCGCTGAAGAGATCGTATTTGATGACATTACGACAGGCGCTTCTAACGATATCATGCGTGCTACCAAAGTTGCACGTAAGATGGTAACCAAGTACGGCATGAGTGACAATATCGGTGTCATCTGCTATGACAATGACGATGATGAGGTATTCATAGGACGTGACCTGGCACATGCCAAGAGCTACAGTGAATATATCACCGGTGAGATAGACAAGGAAGTTAAGCGTATCATTGATGACTGCTATGCAAAGGCAAAGGCTATCATCCTTGAGAACAGAGACGTTCTTGAAAAGAGCGCTGAGCTTCTGATAGAGAAAGAAAAGATTACAAGAGAAGAATTCGAGGCATTATTTGTATAACATGCACAAAAAACACTATAACCATTTGTGATTTTTGTTAATCCTTTGCATTGTTCAAATATAGGACCTCTGATATTATACTACTTGTAACCCCCAATACATTTTGTAGTTTTTTGCTATACCCCATAAGAGAAATACCTTCTCTGAAAAGACAGCTTACCCGCTGTCTTTTTTATTTGTCTTTTTGTCTCAATGAGACTATAATTAGCAAAGAGTACATCATTAGGTGGAAAGACATGTTTGGAAAAAGAAAAGAAACCACAGAAGGTCTAAATATCATAATAGTGGGCGGAGGCAAAGTCGGCGTTACTCTTGTCGAGCAGCTCGCCCAGGAAGGTCATGATATCACTATCATTGATCAGAATGCAAAAGTTGTGGAGAGCATAACCAATACCTATGATGCCATGGGAGTTATAGGTAACGGCGCAAGCTATTCCACACAGGTGGAAGCCGGTATTGAAAATGCCGACCTCTTTATAGCGGTCACCAATTCGGATGAACTTAATCTTCTCTGCTGTACAGTTGCAAAACGTGCCGGCAACCTTGCGGCTATAGCAAGAGTCAGAACCCCTGATTACAGCAAGGAAGTCGACTACTTCATTGAAAAGCTTGGACTTGCGATGATCATCAATCCTGATTTTGTATCATCCAGGGTGATGGCCAAGATCCTTACACTTCCTACTGCTCTCGATGTCACATCCTTCTCGCATGGAAAAGTAAATCTGGTACGTATCGAACTGCCGCAGGATAATCCTCTCTGCAACAGGACAATAGCTGAACTTGGCAGGGATGGTATTATACAGCAGACAGTCATATGCGCAATAGAGCGTGACGGCAAGGTTCATATCCCGTCTGGTGATTTTATCATAAGGCCCGGAGATATCATTTCATTTGCTGCATCTCAGAGAGAATCAAGACAGTTTTTAAAGAGAATAGGCTTTAAGACCGGACAGGTTAAGACATGTATGATAGTCGGAGGCGGAAGAGCAGGCTATTATGCAGCTGAGCTTTTAATAAAAGCAGGTATAAATGTCCGTATCATAGAAACAAACCAAAATAGATGCGAACGTCTTTCGGAGCTTCTTCCCGAAGCGACCATTATCCATGGAGACGGCACGAGCGAGGAGCTTCTTAAGGAAGAAGGAATAGAGGATGTTGATGCATTTATACCTCTGACGGGTATAGATGAAGAGAACATACTCTTGTCTTTGCATGCAAAGAAGGTTTCACATGCAAAGGTAATAACAAGGCTTACCAGAAACAACTTTATGGAAGTTGTCAGCGGCCTTGATTTAGGAAGCGTGCTTTATCCGAAATATATCACCTCCGAAGCCATCATCGCATATGTGCGTGCAAGAAACAATTCCAAGGGCTGCAACATAGAAACCCTTTATCATATGTTTGATTCCAGAGCTGAGGCGATAGAATTCAAGGTTGAAAAAGAAAGTGAGGTTGTGGATGTTCCGCTTTCAAAGCTTTCGCTTAAGAAGGATCTGCTCATAGCTTTCATCAACCGAAACGGAAAGATCATCATCCCCAAAGGTCAGGATATGATAAAAGTTAAAGATACTGTCATGATCGTGACCACACATAAGGGATTTAAGGATATTCAGGATATACTGGCTTGAAACAAAGGTAAGACACTATGAATAGTTCCATGATACGAGTCATACTCGGACATGTTTTAAGAATCGAGGCCGCATTCATGTTGCTGCCTTGTATCATAGCGCTGATATACGGGGAAAGAGAAGGGTATACATATCTTATTGTTGCAGGAGCATGTGCACTGACAGGTGTTCTTATGTCTGTAATTAAGAAACCTTCAGACACTGCTCTGTATCTTAAAGAAGGGTGCGTGGCAACTGCTCTCAGCTGGATAATGCTGAGTCTGTTCGGCGCACTTCCGTTTTGTCTGACTGGAGAGATCCCGTCTTATGTGGATTCTCTTTTTGAGACCATATCCGGATTTACGACTACCGGAGCATCGATACTTAACGATGTAGAAAGTCTTTCCTATACATCCTTGTTCTGGAGAAGCTTTACGCACTGGATCGGAGGTATGGGAGTACTCGTCTTCTTGCTTGCGATCATTCCCTTAAGCGGCGGATCCAATATCAATCTGATGAGGGCGGAAAGCCCCGGTCCTTCAGTCGGCAAGCTGGTTCCAAAGATCAAATCTTCTGCACGCATTTTGTATGTTATCTATTTTATCATGACTATTGCTGAGATGGGACTTCTTACCATCGGAGGCATGAAGCCGTTTCATGCGATAACACTCAGCATGGGTACAGCCGGAACGGGAGGTTTCGGTGTTTTAAACAGTTCGATCGCGTCATACTCACCATACTGCCAGTGGGTCATAACCGTGTTTATGATCTTGTTTGGAGTAAACTTCAATGCCTTTTATTTCATTCTTATAGGAAAGGTTAGAAAGTTCTTCGAAGTTGAAGAAGTAAGATGGTATCTCGGTATAATCCTTGCTGCTATACTCATGGTATCGATAAATATTCAGGGAGTATACGGAAGCTTTTCAGAGACAGTAAGAAATGCCGCTTTCCAGGTAGCATCCATTATCACTACAACGGGATATTCCACAACGGATTTTAATGTATGGCCGATGTTCAGCAAGGTAATACTTGTAGTGCTGATGTTTATCGGAGCCTGTGCGGGCAGTACCGGAGGCGGTATAAAGGTCTCAAGAATAGTAATCATGCTAAAGACCGTTAAAAAGGAGTTGAATAATTACAGCCATCCAAAGAGCATAAAGAAGATAATGTTTGAAAAGAAGGCTGTAGAGCATGAAGTGCTCAGAGCCATAAATGTATATCTTATAACATTCATCATTGTTTTTACATCGTCGCTTACTCTGCTGTCATTTGAAAACCACGATTTTTCAACGACATTTACCGCAGTTGCGGCCACTATAAACAATATCGGTCCGGGACTTAACATGGTAGGACCTACAGGCAATTTCGCGTTCTGGAGCATTCCTTCAAAGTTTGTTCTGATGATAGACATGCTCGCCGGAAGACTTGAACTCTTCCCGCTTCTGATACTGTTCAGTCCCAAGGTATTGAAAGAACTCGTAATAGACAGTTTTACAAAAAAGAGGAAATAAATGAGTAAGGAAGCATATAATCCGGAAAACATTAAAGAAAACAGAGACAGGATCATAATAAAGACCAGCATCCTGGGTATAGCAGCCAACATTTTCCTGTCGGCAATAAAAGCGATCTTCGGACTGATGGCAAATTCCATAGCTATCATACTTGATGCTGTCAATAACTTAAGCGATGCTCTTTCTTCCGTCATCACGATAGTAGGAACAAAACTGGCATCAAAAAAGCCGGATAAGAAACACCCTCTGGGATACGGAAGGATCGAGTATTTAAGTGCCATGACGGTTGCTGCTATCGTACTGTATGCCGGCATCACTTCACTGGTGGAATCGATCAAAAAGATAATAAGACCGGAAACTGCAGATTACAGCACGGTTACACTAATCATTATTGTAGCTGCTGTCATAGTCAAGCTGATACTCGGAAGGTATGTAACGAGCGTAGGCAAAAAGGTTAATTCGGGTTCACTGATAGCTTCTGGAAAGGATGCGAGCTTTGATGCAATCCTTTCGGCATCCGTTCTGCTGTCTGCAATAATATATCTTATGTGGAATGTAAGTCTGGAAGCCTATGTGGGAGTTGTCATATCCGTAATTATCATAAAATCCGGATTAGAGATGCTTACAGAAACACTTGATGAGATTATAGGCAAGCGTGTTGACAGAGGTCTTGTTAAGGAGCTGAAAAGGACAATCTGCGAAGAAGAAGAGGTATCAGGTGCATATGATCTCATACTTCACAGCTACGGACCTGACAGATATGTGGGATCGGTGCATATCGAGATACCGGATACACTGACAGCTGAAGAGATAGACAGTCTGGAAAGAAGGATAGCGCAGAATGTGCTCAAAAAACACGGAGTCCTTTTAGGCGGAATAGGTATATATTCAGTCAACTCCAAGGATGATAAGATAAAAAAGATGCGTTCCGATATAACGCATCTTATAGTTCAGCATGAAGGAATCCTTCAGATACACGGATTCTATGTTGATCTTGAGAAAAAAGCGATAAGCTTTGATGTAGTGCTTGACTACGGTGTGGATGACAGACAAAAGCTGTTTGCTCAGATAAGAAACGAAGTTGAAAGCGCATATCCCGAATATACGCTCAACATGGCACTTGATATCGATGTCTAGCGCCTTACTCCGTTAAACACAAAGCCGTGCTGAAGCAGATAATCACACCATAAAGAATAATACTTGGCATAGAGATGAACCTGATCGAATGAGTATCCGTCGGTCAGGTTTCCGTTTTCATCACATACAGCCTCATTAATATCTATATAGTAAATGTACCAGTCATTAGCCAGAGTAGCGAGTTTTTCGTTACGTGCGGTGATATTGGTGTTGTTGATCGAAGGGTGGGAAGCCGATTTCTGGGCGCCCACTTTCATTATGCCCTGAACAATGATTATTGCATCCGGCTGCCAGCGATGGATCTGATCTACAACTTCCGTATACTTTTCAAAATAAGTATTAATGTTTGAACCGCATTCATTTATTCCGAGCATTATATATACCTTGCCGTAGCGTGAGCTTGAGAGAACTTCACGTGCAGTGGTATGCTGTATGTCTCCAAACGATATATCCCTGTCGAGACAGTCATAGATGGTCATGCCGACATCGGCAAGATAGTCGCAGTTATCCCATCCTGAGTAAAGCTGCAGTCCGACGGTACGTGAATCGCCTAAGAATACAGCATCGTTAAAGTAGGACTGATCTACAGGCTGCTCAACATAGTATGTAGAAGGCTGGCTTGCAGCTATTATATCCTCGAGCGGTTCGCCGTAGATGGGAGTAGGTGTCGGCTCGTCCATTACAGAAAGCACTTCAGCTGATTCTTCTGAAACGCCTGAAGAAGTAACGTTTGGCAGCGCTATCTCCGCAGTATCGTTTTCCATGACTACGGTGTGAGATGCCTTGCGGGGGTTTAAAAGCGTCTGTTCAATTGTATCTGCCAGTGAAGTGACTCCGGCTAGCATCGTATCACCCTGAACTGCAAAATACGGAAAGTATATCTGCAGTGTACGCGAAGACTGCGTTGCAAGGAACATGATTAGCAGTGTAGCGTATATGAATACGAAAAGCGGAGCTCTTTGAAATATCTTTTTCACAAAATCTCCTTAGAAATTTATATACATGAACGGATTGTTGCCGTTCTTCATTATCAGATAAACACAAACCCAGAAAAGAGCAAACGATATAAATCTTGTCATATATATCCTTGTCTTTACCAATACTTCTTCCATCAGAGGGAAACAGCATATGACACCGCCTGTCAGATACGGCCAGTAATCTGACAGATAATTGAGATAATCATTCTCATTTACATTAAGCGGGACACAAACCTGTGTAAGATTAAACAGTCGTGTGAAGAATATCCCCATCTGCTCAATATTTCCTATCGCAAACATCATCCATGTAAACGGGATGATTATGAGAACGTATACATGTCTTATAAATGACACGATAGGCTTTTCACTCTTAAAGACCTTCTTAAGCAGAGTCTTTTCAAGGATTATGAAAAACAATAGTGTGAGAGCCCAAAACATGAAGTTTAGAGTAAGTCCGTGCCACAGACCCGTTAGTACCCAGACGACCGACAGACTTAGCAGAGTCTTTTTTAGGCCGTTTTTGCTGCCGCCCATGGGAATGTATACATAGTTCTTGAACCATTCACCGAGTGTCATATGCCAGCGGCGGTAAAACTCTGAAATGCTCTTTGAAAGATAAGGAGAGCGGAAGTTGATGGGAAGGGTATATCCCAGCATCTGTGCAACACCTATAGCCATAAGTGAATAGCCCTGGAAATCAAAGTACAGCTGCATGCTGTATGAATACATGGAAAGCCATGCAAGCGGAGTGGATATGCTCTGGAATCCTACAGTCTGGACTCCGTTCCAAAGATAGTAAAGCCTGTCAGCGATTATTATCTTAAATGACATTCCTAAGATAAAGGTCCTCATGCCTTTTTCCAGCTTGCTTAAAGATACTCTGTCGGGCATCTTAAGATCGCTCTCTATATCCTTAAAGCTTACTATCGGACCCTGAAGGACCTTGGGAAAGAACATCACATAATTTGAAAATGTGACTATGTTCTTGCATGGAGCTATGTTGTTTCGGTATACGTCGAGATAATAGCCGATCAGCTGGATAGTAAAGAAGCCAACTCCTATGAATGTATGATTCTTAAAGAAAAGGATCGATATTACCATAAGAACTATCTGAAGTGCTATGCCGAAACGCGTTATGAATTTGCGTAGATTGACCTTGTCAAAGAAACGATCTTCCAAGATGCCCGAGATAAACACTATGAGGATGTTTATCAGCAAAACGGGAAACAGCCAGATATCGTTCAGGGCATAAAAAGCCATACTGCCTGCAAGAAGAAAGTAAGGCTTGATCTTCATGGGCAGCAGAACATATATCGGTACATATATCAGTATGAATATAAGTAAAAAGTTTATATCAGAAAAAGTCATAATCAAATACCAGCATTTAAATTATATGGTTTTATGCGTTTTCTGTAAATCGCTAAATCATATGTTAAAGACAAAAAATAACATTTTTTATAAAAAGGACACCCGGCATGCGCGTTAATCGCATATAACGGGAAAAATGTATTATTGGCGAGAGCAAAATTGGTTCATCAAAAACCTGTGATATAAGGACGTTGAAATAGAATGAATATCAGTATATACTAAATAAGATAGGTCATCGGCGGATGACGGTTATGAACAATAGGAGATATTTATGAGAAACGTAGCACTTATTACCGGTATAACAGGACAGGACGGTTCCTATCTTGCAGAATTTCTGCTTGAGAAGGGATACGAGGTTCATGGTCTTATGCGTCGTCATTCGATCGCAGGCACGGAACGAATCGATCATCTTCTCAGATCATCATATAACGGAGTAAAACTGTTTTTGCATTTTTCCGACACGACAGATTCAAGCTGTCTTGGAAGGATCATTTCAGAGATAAAACCCACAGAGGTTTATAACCTTGCAGCACAGTCACATGTAGGTATTTCATTTGAAGTACCGGAGTATACGGCTGAAGCTACAGGTGTAAGCACATTAAAGCTTCTAGAAGCGATAAGACTTTACGGCGGAAACTGCCGTTTCTACCAGGCATCAACATCAGAGCTTTTCGGAGGACTTCCCGAAACTGCACCTCAGTCTGAAAAGACTCCTTTTTACCCAAAGAGCCCTTACGGCGCTGCGAAGCTCTATTCATACTGGATAACCGTAAACTACAGAGAGTCCTACAACATGTTTGCATGCAACGGAATTCTCTTTAACCATGAGTCACCCAGAAGAGGTGAAAACTTCGTTACAAGAAAGATCACCCTTGCGATCGCAAATATCATGGCAGGAAAGCAGGAGAAGCTTTCACTTGGAAATATGAATGCAAAGCGTGACTGGGGATTTGCGGGAGACTATGTAAAGGGCATGTGGCTCATGCTGCAGCAGGATACACCCGGAGATTATGTTCTTGCAACAAATGAGACTCATACCGTAAGAGAATTTGTTGAAGCAGCGTTTGGCGAGCTTGGTATCAAGATAGTCTTTGAAGGAAGCGGCGTTGATGAAAAGGGTATCGATGAAGCAACAGGCAGAGTACTTGTGGATGTAAACCCTCAGTTCTACCGCCCTGCAGAAGTGGAATTCTTATGGGGAGACTGCACCAAGGCTGAGAATACGCTCGGATGGAAGAGAGATGTAGATTTCAAGGGACTTGTAGCTATGATGATGGATGCCGATATGAAGGCTATCTGTGGCAAGAGCTGTGAAGAATACAAGAACGGGAAATAATTAAACTATGATAATGGTTTTACTAAACTGGCTCTATATTGCAATGACCTCGTTTGGAACGGGGATTGCCGTATTGAGCTTTTTTAGTTGGATTTTTAACAGAAAAACAGAAGAAAAGCCCTTTTTTATCATTCTGGCGGGACTTGTTTTCAATACCGTATATGCACAGACGTGGAGCCTTTTTGGCGGTGTCGGTATTGCTGCAAATGTGGTTTTGATGTTTATTAGCATCATATCAGTTATTGCATTAAGGGATAGCGTAAAAGCAAGTATCAAGGGACTGTTTGAGAGGATAAGGAACACACGTATTCTGGCTTATATATATCCTGTGATTATACTATTGTTCGCATACGGTACATCACGCGGATATATACACTATGATACCAGCCTTTATCATGCTCAGAGCATCAGATGGATCGAAGAGTACGGTGTTGTTAAGGGACTTGCATGTCTGCAGCTGAGATTCGGATACAATTCAAGTGCTTTTGCTCTTACTGCGCTTTACAGCTTCATTGATATCTTTGGTCAGTCACTGCATACGACTGCCGGGTTCTTTTGTCTGCTCGGAGCATTTCAGGTATCGGATGTCTACATGGTATTTAAGGAAAAGAAAGTCAGACATTCGGACTTTATAAGGATCGGCCTTTTGTTTTACCTGGGTCTTATCTTTAAGGAAATGGTATCGCCTGCCAGTGATTATTATGCGCAGATACTGATATTTAGTACAGTTATCGCATGGCTTGATGATCTGGAAATTGATAAAAACCGATCAGGTGAAGATTTGGGCAAAGTTCAGGATATTTATCCCTATGCCATGTTCAGCATACTTCTTGTGTTCGCAGCTACGGTCAAGTTTTCGATAGCTTTGCTTGTACTGCTTGCGATCAAACCCGCAGTAATGCTCATAAGGAAAAGATATTTTAAACAGATTTTTGCTTCGCTTTTAGCGGGTAGCGTTACACTGCTGCCGTTCTTTATAAGAAATGTACTGATCTCCGGATGGCTCATCTATCCTTCAACGCTCATCGATCTTTTTGATGTAGACTGGAAGATACCCAAGGGTGTGGCACAGTATGACGCCATGGAGATAGGAGTATACGGCAAGGGAATAAACGATGTTACAAAACTTGATATGCCGATAAGAGAATGGCTTCCTGCATGGTTCAGACAGATGTCTGTTGTTGAAAAGGGATGGGTATGTCTTACTGCGGTATGTCTTGTTGCTGGAGTTATATATTTTATATATAAACTGATAAAAAGGAAAGCAGATGCAGACCTTCTTCTGGTATTTATCGTACTAGCCATATCCGGCATGTTCTGGTTTTTCAGTGCACCTCTTGTAAGATACGGATACGGCTATCTGACATGCATCCCGCTCTTTGTTGACGGATGTCTGTGTATGGAGCTTGTCAGAAAGTCAGGGGACAAAAGATCTCTTTACATCGCATTTTTGATAGTCTTTGGCGCTGTGGGACTTTATCGCATAAAGACTGTCGGATATGATATAATAAGTACGTTGAAGCAGCCTTATTATCTGACCCAGGCCGATTATGAAAACTGGCCGGCAAAGGAGCATGAACTAATGCCGGGAAGGATAATATATATTCCCGAACAGGATGCTCTTATAGGCTATGACAAGTTTCCCGCATCACTGATGACGATCGATATTCAGATGAGAGGGGATGACTTTAGGGACGGCTTCAGATACAAGGATTATGATGCATGGCTTGAAAAAAGCGGTTCGAATGCTGAATGAATAATATTACCCGGAGGTATTAAAGATGTCCAGTCTGACAAAGCAAGACAAAATATATGTTGCAGGCCACAGAGGTCTTGTGGGATCTGCAATAGTCAGATCGCTCAAAAGGAGCGGTTACACAAACATAATTGGAAGGACGCATAAGGAACTCGATCTTACTGACCAGAAAGCGGTAAGAGATTTCTTTGAGGCGGAAAGACCCGATGTCGTTGTACTTGCGGCTGCAAAGGTTGGCGGTATAAATGCAAACCAGACGATGCCCGCCGAGTTTGCATACGAGAACATGCAGATCCAGTGCAATGTCATTAAGTGCTGTCATGACTACAAGGTCAAGAAGCTTCTGTTTCTGGGAAGCACATGCATCTATCCCAAGATGGCGCCTCAGCCGATACCGGAGGATGCTCTCCTTACAGGCCCCCTTGAGGTAACAAATGAAGCATATGCCATAGCAAAGATAGCCGGCATGGAAATGTGCAGATTCTTTAAGAAACAGTACGGCGATGACTTTATCAGCTGTATGCCGACAAATCTTTACGGTCCTTACGATAACTATGATCTTAGCAATTCTCATGTTCTTCCCGCGATGATCAGAAAGTTCCATGAGGCAAAGATAAACAACGCACCTTCTGTTGAACTTTGGGGAACAGGTTCACCCTTAAGAGAGTTTCTCTACTCTGACGATATGGCTGATGCATGTGTATTCCTTCTTGAGAATTACAGCGGAGAAAGACATGTAAATATAGGTACCGGCAAGGAAGTAACGATAAAGCAGCTTGCCGAGCTTGTAAAGGAAACCGTGGGATTTAACGGTGATATAGTATGGAATTCGGATATGCCTGACGGAACACCCAGAAAGCTTGCGGATGTCAGCAAGCTTCATTCACTCGGATGGACTCACAAGGTGGAACTTGAAGAAGGCGTAAAACTGGCATATGACTGGTTTAAGGAAAACGTTGAGGATGCAAGACTTTAAGAGAGGCAGGGTATAAATCATGAAAGTATACGGAGTGATCATGGCAGGAGGCGGAGGCACCAGGTTCTGGCCTTTATCAAGAGCAGACAAGCCAAAGCAGTTTTTAAACCTTTCAGGAAAGAATGCAATGGTGGTGGAAGCAGCTCAAAGACTGGCAAAGGTTGCGGACAAAGAAGATATTTTTGTGGTTACTAACGTTAAGACGGCAGATGCGACTGTCGATCTTACAAAGGATATACTTAAGCCCGATCATATCCTGGGTGAGCCGGCTGCCCGCAATACAGCTGCATGCATAGGATATGCGGCAATGGAGATCATAAGAAAATATGAAGACGGCATCATGGTTATCGTACCTTCTGATCCTTTCATAAAGGACGAGGATAAGTTTGCACTTGTTTTGAGCAAAGCCGTATATGCCGCAGAAGAACAGGACAAGCTTGTAACAGTAGGCATCAAGCCTACCTTCCCTGCAACGGGATACGGTTATATAAAATACAATGCCGATGATGACAACGTTGCAAAAAAAGTATATGAATTTGTTGAAAAACCTGATCTTGAAACTGCCAGCGAATATGTTGACAGCGGAGAGTACGCATGGAACAGCGGCATGTTCATATGGAAAGCATCGACAATAATCAAGTATTTTGAAAAGCTCCTTCCCGACATATACAGATATCTTGTAAGGATAGGAGATGCAATGGGAACCGAAAGGGAACAGTCTGTCTTGGATGAGCTTTATCCTCAGATTCCCAAGATTTCCATCGACTACGGCATAATGGAACGTGCAGACAATGTTCTCATGCTCGAGGGAGATTTTGGCTGGAATGATGTGGGCAGTTTTGATTCCTTTGATCAGATCCATGAAAGAGATGCCAAAGGCAATGTGATCCTTTCGGATGTCAGTCTCATAGACTGCGAGGACTGTGTATTCTGCAGTACACAAGAGGGACATCTCATAGCTGCTCTTGGCATTAAGGATATAGTTGTTGCACATACCGATGATGTTACGCTCGTATGTGCAAAGGACAGAGCACAGGATATAAAACTGTTTTCTGATAAACTGAAAGAAGAAGGAAAGGAGAAGTATTGTTAAAGACCAAGCTTATCGTTATCCAACATTATGTGAGATTGAGCGTTAAGTGGTGTTTATTCTCAATGCTGACCGGAGCTGTCTGCGGATTACTCGGGACAGGTCTTTATTTCTTTGTGCAATGGGCAAACGAGATAAGAGGCGAGTACAACTGGCTTTTACTGTTTCTTCCCATAGCGGGTATTATTATCGTCAAGACATATCATATGTTTGATATACACGAGGACAAGGGAACAGACCTTATCTTTGACTCGGTGAGAAATGCCCAGGCCATACCGTTCAAGATCACGGTGGTCAGCTTTCTTTCAACAGTATTTACCCATCTATTCGGCGGTTCTGCCGGAAGAGTCGGTGTTGCCATCCAGATGGGCGGCAGCATTTCTTCAAACCTAAGCAGGATTTTCAAACTTAATCCAAAGGACAGGAGCCTGTTTGTAATGTGCGGAATGGCGGGACTGATATCCGCACTTTTCGGAACGCCTCTGATGGCGGCATTTTTAAGCATGGAAGTCATAAGCATAGGAGTTATTTACTATGCCGCACTGCTTCCTTGTCTATTGACATCTCTGACATCCTATTTTGTAGCGGTCGCATTAAATGTTGTTCCCATGAGATACAACCTTATACAGATCCCTGCGCTTGGCGTTGAATCGGTCATAAAGATCGGTTTTTTAGGCGTTTCATGTGCAGTAGTGAGCATCATGTTCTGCGGGGCGATGAAACTCTGGGGAGATACCGTAAAGAAGCATATAGAAAATCAGTATATACGTATACTCATCGGTTCGGGGATCATAATAATACTTACTCTTTTATCAGGTGGTCAGGTATATAACGGCTCGAGCGCATCACTTTTAAATCAGGCGATCAATTACGGTCAGGCGCATCCTTATGATTTCCTTTTAAAGATTGTGTTTACTGCGATAACCCTTCAGTCAGGCTATAAGGGCGGAGCTGTATTCCCGGCACTTGTCATAGGAGCGACATTCGGGTGCACTTTCGGATGGTGGCTGGGACTTCCCGTGGAATTTGCGGCAGCAGTCGGAATGGTCGCAGTTTTCTGCGGAAGCGTTAACTGCCCGATCGCGAGCATCTTTTTGGCTATCGAGGTATTCGGGGGAGAAGGCATTGTTCTCTTTGCAATAGCCTGTGCGATAAGCTTTGTATTCAGCGGATACTTTACGGTATTCCCGGGACAGCAGTTTGTTTACTCGAAACTGCGTATCGAATACAAGCATTCCACCATGCGAAATGTTGAAGAGGATGATTTTGATTAGTTTGCCAAGGGATTATTATTCTGATAAAATGTAGGTCAGTATTATTGCAGGGCAGAGTATGTTTATATTAGGTATATTTTTAATACTTTTGCTGCCGTTTGCTATTGGCACGGTAATGAATTTTATAACAAGACAAAAAGGGACTAATCAGATTGAAACATATTTGATTGGTTTTTTTTCGCTTTTTTTGATACAGGGCATCATCTTTTCGCTTCATAACTTTGCTGGTGTCCGCTATGCGGGTTGCTGCACGATCTTTTCAGTTATAACCTATGTATTTCTTGGTGCTTTTGTTCTGATCGCCATCTTTGGTTTTTCGGATTACATAGTATGCGGTATAAAAAAGCCTAGCATACGAAAGGATGAGAAGATCGTTTATGCCTTTATGCTCATAGCGATAGCAGTTGTCATTATTAGGATCGTGATGCTTTACGGATACGAACGAGATGATCTCATGTTAGAGACAGTAAGGATAAACGTTCTTACATCTACCGTGAATACATACAATCCCCTAACGGCAAGACCCTATGAGCTGGGTCTTATCGGTTCTAAGAAGCTTGTTTCACTGCCTCTTTATTATACATACTGGTGCATGACATACGGCATCGGCCCGAGAGATCTTCTTTATATGGTATGTGAGCTTCAGGGCGTGTTTGTTGTTATAGGTTCCTGCGGCTGTGCAATGAGACGCATATTAAAGACAAACAAGAAAATGTATGTGTATCTAATGTTTGTAGCCGTGCTTCTCGCATCAGGTGATTATTTCAAGGGGGCTGTCGGATACAAGGTTTTATGGAATGCATACAGCGGTGATACCATCGCGGCGACTGCAGTTCTGGCTTATATTATCTATCTGATCCTTGATATATACCGCCTTGAGAGAGGTGACTACGGAGAAACTTCATGGGGCAGAAGGCTGATCAGGGTATTTAAGATACTGCTTTGCTTTGCATGCACGCTGTTTATAACTGCAATTCCGACAGGCATACTTATAATACTGCTATGCCTCATCACAATGATAATATGTGCATCAGTCAGGTTTGCAAGGGAGGAGAAGTCATGAAAGAGATAATCGACATCATGCTCAGATATTTCTCCGATTCCAAACTTGCGGGAAGCTATTTTTTGCTGTTTCTGGTGAGCATAGTGCTGTTGTATTACATGAACAGGCAAAAGAACAGATGGTTCATCTTGTACGGAATACTACTGCTTGTAGTTGTCGTGATGAATCCTGTTAGCGTTTGGCTGATGGTGCAGGTTTTTCCCTCTCTTGTTTCCTACGGACCGATAACTTTACTTATCCCTACTCTCATTTATATACCTTTTGCGGCTTCGGAACTTAATGAGGCATTAAAGGAAATAAGGATAAGAAGGATTGTGACAGTCATCCTTGTATTTCTGATTTTCATCTGCGGAAACATGTGCGGCCTGGTTAAGGATTATTCTGTTTTTGATAACAATGTCACGGATAATGAAGAGCTTGATGTTGTCAGATATCTTAATGAGGCAAGACCGACAATGGTTCTTGCGGATGAGGCTGTTATTCCTTCCATATCTGCAAGAGGAAACGCAATACCGCTCTTTTACGGCAGGGATCTTTGGACTGCAAATATGGATACAGGTATAATGGATGGCTATAACGAAGAGGCATATGCACTGTTTGATGCCATGAAAAACTCTGAAGAGAATGCGGACTTTATAGCAGATACTGCTTACGAATACAGATGTGATATAATAGTCATGGACAATTTTGAGGATGCTCCTTCTCAGCTTGGCAATTACAGGCTGATGAATAATACGGAGAATTATCTTATATACAGACTTGATGGTGACATGTGATGAGCGGGAGGAAACCTATGGAATTGCTTAGTGTCATAGTTCCGTGCTACAACGAAGAAGAAAATGTATTTCCTTTTTATGAGGAACTCATGAAAAATGGCGAGTTCCTTGATAAAAGGGGACTTGATATAGAGATCATATATGTAAATGACGGCTCTAAGGATGCTACGGTAAGCAGAGTAAAAGAACTGCATGAAAAGGATGAGCGTGTAAAGCTCGTGTCATTTTCGAGAAATTTCGGAAAAGAGTCTGCCATATATGCAGGATTTAGGAAAGCCAAGGGCGATTATGTTGTCATGATGGATGCTGACCTTCAGGATCCGCCCAGTCTCCTTCCCGAGATGTTTGGCTACATCGATGAAGGTTATGACTCTGTAGCAACAAGAAGAGTAAACCGCAAAGGTGAGCCGCCAATAAGATCATTTTTTGCACGAATGTTTTATCGACTCATAAACAGGATGAGCAAGACAGAGATCGTGGATGGTGCAAGAGACTATCGCCTTATGACAAGACAGGTCACAGACTCCATACTCGCCATGTGCGAATACAACCGTTTCAGCAAGGGCATCTACGGATGGGTAGGCTATGAGACCAAGTGGGTCGAGTTTGAAAATGTTGAAAGGACAAGAGGCGAGACCAAGTGGAGTTTCTGGGGACTTTTCAAGTACTCTTTAGAGGGTATCGTGGCATTCACAACAGCACCTCTCTCAATCGCATCATTTATGGGCGTTCTGTTCTGCTTCTTTGCATTTGTGCTGATAGTGTTTATCATAATCAGGACCTGTGTATTCGGTGATCCGACAAGCGGCTGGCCGTCACTGGTTTGTATCATCTCTTTAATAAGCGGTGTACAGCTTCTGTGTCTGGGTATCATGGGACAGTACCTGTCAAGGACGTATCTTGAAGTTAAGAAGAGACCTTTGTATTTTGTCAAAGAGGAAATAGACTGACAGTATGGCAACACGTTTGAATGATGAAAACTACATGAATGATACCATTGATATGAGACGATTCTTTCTGTGTCTTAAAACAAAGATATGGATGATCGTTCTGTGCACGTTTGTCTGTGCTCTAATCGGACCGGTAATATACAAGGCTTATTATTCCATAACGGACGGTCAGGACAGGTATCAGAGAAGCTGTGATTTTTATATTACCTTTAATGAAGCAGACCATCCCAACGGCATGGATTATTATAATGCATACACATGGGGTCAGTTTCTGTTAGATGACAAGATGATCGAGCATGTCATGGACTTTGGAGGCAGTTACACCGAGGATGAGATAAAAGCATCCGTTACGTCTCGAATGATGAGCGACTATCGAGTACTTACCGTTATCGTGAGCGGAACGGACACAAGAAAGATAGAGGCTATCTACGAGGCATATAAGTTTGCAATGCCTCAGTTTGCAGGTGACGTTGATGAGATAACAAGCATACGTGTGTGGTCTGAAGATGACCTTATAAAGATAAACGACCATACCCATACTTTTAATGCCGCAATTCTGGGAGCCATATTGGGGTTATTTGTTTCAACAGTGGCATGGTCTTTGTACTACTGTATGGATGACAGGATATATACACAGTCTGACTGGTGCAGAAGATTTAAAAATGTTGCATTTCTCGGATATGACTGTGATATCTTTGAAAAAGAATCCAAAGAGGAAACGGATATAAATAACGATGAGATACTGGTTTTAAAGTGGGGAGAACATGCTACCGCTGCAGAGTATCTTATTAATGAAAAGAAAAACAGCAACATTCAGGTAAAAGGAATAAAGCTTGTTGAATGCGATGAAGCTTTTTTAAGGAAATATTACGGCAGATCAAAAAGCTGACAGCCTGTTTTGGTTGTGAACGATGCCGTGTTATGATACAATGACAAAGTTGAAAAAAATGAATTTCTCAAAAGGAGGAGAACGTAATGTTTGAATGGAAAGGTTTTGCTAAGTTTTGGTTGTGGTTCTGCCTGATCGTCAATATTCTTGTATTGATTTTGGGCGTAGTAGGACTCTTTGGAGTAATTGCTCTCGGAGCTGAAGGATTGGGAATCCTTATTCTTTCACTTGTTGCAGAAGTCGGCATGATCACAGGTCTTGCTATTCTTCTTTTCATGAAGAAAAAACTTGGCTTCTATATCGTAGCAGCTATGGGCGTTATCAATATAGTTCTTAACGCAATGTCAGGTCAGCTTGTTAAGGGAATCGCAAGCGCTATCATAAGCCTTGTTATCCTGTTCTTTGCGATCAAGAGCAACTGGAACGAAATGGAATAATCGAGTTTTCTTATAGCGATAAGATAAGTCTGCAGGGATTTGCCCTGCAGATTTTTTTATACTATAATTCATATTGGGGTTGTATGTAACAAAACACTGAGGAGTAAGCTTATATGACCTTGCAGGTTCTTGTATCATGCGTAAAACAGAATATTAAAACCCAGGCAGAGGTCATGAATCTCGAGACGGATGCGATAATAATCAACCAGTGCGATGAAAGTGACTACTGCGAATATGATCACTGCGGTCACAGGATCAGATGCTACAGTTTTAATGAGCGAGGAGTAGGTCTGTCCAGAAACAAGGCTCTCGAAAGAGCTACTGCGGATATAGTTCTGTTTTCCGACGAGGATATCAGATATGAGAAAGGGTATGCCGAAACCGTCATAAGAGAGTTTGAAAAGCGCCCTAATGCAGATATGCTTCTCTTTAACATAGATGTCATTGAAGAGAGAAGGACATATCATATAGAGAAGGAACACAGAGTCTCATGGAAAAACTGCGGCAGATATCCGACCTACAGTTTTGCGGTAAAAAGAAAAAAGCTTGAGGCATGCGGGATAAAGTTTAATCTAAACTACGGAGGCGGCGCAAAATACGGCTGCGGAGAAGACAGTCTGTTCATCATGGACTGCGTAAAGAACGGATTTAAGATATATGCCCTGCCTATTACGATTGGAAGGGAAGAACCCAGACCTTCCACATGGTTTAACGGATATACCGAAAAATACTTTTTCGACAAGGGTGCTTTGTATGTCCCGCTGTATGGCATACTGGCAAAACCTCTTGCGATAAGATGGCTTCTTGCTCACAGAAACGTATTCTTTGCCGACAAGGAGCAGGATATAAATACATGGAAAAAGGCCTATAAGATAATGAAAAAAGGCATGAAAGAAGTAAGATGATCCTCTATTCTTTTGTATTCTTAATAACCATGCTTGCGGCACTGCTTGTTCGCAGACCGCAGCCCATATATGCTACATCGAGACAGCAGCTGCTGAATAAAATCAGTCTGGTGGCTATTTTCGGTGTACTTTTTTTGCTGTGCGCCTTAAGGATAGAGGTGGGAAATGATTATTTAACCTATGTTCAGAATGCACACGAGATATATGTCGGTGGCATAACGGTAACGGAACCCGGATACAACCTTATTGTCAAACTTTTGTTTATGCTATCCGGATATGAGAATTATCTTCTCATATTTGCTGTTTTCGGATGTATTACAATATATATCTTTTTAAGATCCATGTATGATCAGAGTCAGTCTTTTGCCATGAGCTTTATGCTGTTCATGGCACTTGGAATATATTTCAGATCATTTACGACAGTAAGATACTATCTTGCTCTTGCGATAGCCCTTTATTCGATAAGATATGTTTTAGGCAAGCAGTATATAAGATTTATTTTGATCATTCTGATCGCGGCACTGTTTCACAAATCGGTTCTGATAGTGATACCGATGTATCTGTTCTGTGCTATGACATGGAAGAAATGGTTCTGTGCGGTGCTTGTTGCGGTTTCAGCTGCATTATATATATTAAAGGATCAGGTGATGGAGATAGCGCTTAAGCTGTATCCGTCATACAAGGATACCATATATCTGACCATGGGCGTTGGTATCAAAGACAGTCTTCCCGCACTTGCAAGATGTACGCTTATTATTGTTTTGTGTATCTTCTGTTACAGAGAAGCGGTTAAAGATAATAAAGCAAATACGCTGTATTTCAATATGACGCTGTTATCATTTGTGCTTTACACGGGAGGATCTTTCATACCCATGGTATCAAGATTCGGGTATTATCTGATAACACCTCAGATACTGCTCGTTCCGGGAGTATATATGTCCCTTGAGGACGGTAAGAAAAAGAAATATGTACTTTTTGCTATAACAGCTGCTGCAGCATTGTATTTTATATATTTCCTTTATACGGCGTCAAAGCCGGGCATAGCCGTACTTCCGTACAGGACATGGCTCTTTACAGATTTGGAGTGGAATAACATTGAAGACGTGCTTACATATTCTAATCGTTAGTCTGAATCCGGGCGAGAAGTTAAAAAAGACACTTAACAGTATCTTTTCCCAGACTTATAAAGATTACAGGGTGATAATCAAGGACGGCGGATCAAAAGACGGTTCGCTTCAGGATCTTACAGACAACGGTTTTTTAAATGATCATGACAATGTGAGTATAATACAGAAGCCTGACAAGGGTATCTATGACGGTATGAATCAGGCGATAGAAGCCATGTTTGATCAGCTGGGAAGTGATGACCATTACTGCCTGTTTTTAAACTGTGGCGATACTTTTCATGATGATACGGTCCTTGAAAGAGTCGCTCCGTATCTGAAGGAATATGACAGGTATCATATCATATACGGAGATCAGTATAATCTCATTCAGCAGTGCACAGTATCATCATCACCTCAGATAAACGAGTTTTCGCTGTACAGAAATGTACCCTGTCATCAGGTATGTTTTTATTCAACCGCACTATTCAGAAAAAGAGCTTATGAGATCAGATACAGAGTCAGGGCGGATTATGAGCATTTTCTGTACTGTTGTTATGAACTCAAGGCTGAATGTGAGCATATAGATGTCATCATATGTGATTACGAGGGCGGAGGATATTCGGAAACAAAGGAAAACAGAAAGATCTCCGCAAGCGAGCATAAGGAGATAACCCGCAGGTACATGTCAAATGCGGCAATAAAGTACCGTTTGATAATGCTTCTTACACTTGCGCCTCTGCGTACAAAAATAGCGGAAAATCCTAAGACATCGCATATATACAATTCACTCAAGAAACGTATCTATTCGAGGTAGCAATGAAGATACTCTGGTTGTGCAATGTTATCCCTCCAGTGATAGCAAAACAACTGAATACTGAAACGACTGTCAAGGAAGGCTGGATAGATGCTTCTCTGAGACGTCTCCTTAAGGATGAAGATAGAGATATGACCATAGGACTTGCGTGTCCGTCTGCTGATATCGATTCTCCTTTAAAGACAGACAGGTTTGTGATTGAGGGCAGGGAAGTATGTCTATACAGATTCATGGAACATACTGCTGCTCCGTGGGTATATGACAAGACCCTCGAAAAAGTCTTTGGCGATATCCTTAAGGACTTTGGTCCCGATATCATTCATATATTCGGTACAGAATATCCCCATACCCTTGCACTTGTCAGGGCATGCAATAAAAAAGAAAAGATCCTTGTATCGATCCAGGGAGTGATGAGCGCCTGTGCAGAAAACTATTGCGGAGGTCTGCCTGAGAATATCATCGATCAGACGACTTTCAGGGACTGGCTAAAGAAGGACAATATCAGAGCTCAGCAGCAAAAGTTCATGAAGCGGGCAGAGTTTGAAAAAGAGACTCTTGAGAAGGTTAGTCATGTAACCGGAAGAACGGAGTTTGATAAAAAAGAGGTCCTTAAGGTAAATCCCGGACTTAATTATCATTTCATGAATGAGACTTTAAGAGGCGAATTTTATGATGCGCACTGGAAGAGCGAGAGTCTGGGTGAACACAAGATATTTGTTTCCCAGGCTGATTATCCGTTAAAAGGCTTTCATCTTCTTATTGAGGCTATGCCTGAAATACTTAAGCACTTTCCGGATACTCATATCTATGTTGCGGGTAACAGCATAACGGGATATTCATCTTTGAAAGAAAAGATAAAGATAGGAACCTACGGCAGATACTTAAGACAGTTAATGGCAGGATCGAAAGTTACAGATAAGGTGACGGTCCTTGGCAGGCTTGATGCACTCAGCATGAAGAACATGTATGAAAAAAGCAGTATATATGTATGCACTTCATACATTGAGAACTCGCCCAATTCACTCGGAGAAGCCATGCTGACAGGTACTCCTTGCGTAGTGCCAAAGGTAGGTGGAATACCGTCAATGGCAGGGGATGAGGAGGCAGAGTTCTTTGAATGCGGAAACAGCAGCAAGCTTGCAGAAAGCATCATATCTCTGTTCAGTGATGAAAAGAAAACAATGAACCTGTCTCAAAACAGTAAAAAGAAAGCCCAGATCACTCACGATGCAGATATAAACTTTAAACGACTTTTGGAGATTTACGATAAGTTATGCCACGAATAACGATGATCAGCAATTTCATAAATCATCATCAGATACCTTTCTGTGAAGAGATGTATAAACAGCTCGGAGACGGGTTCAGATTCATTCAGACTCAGCCCATGGAACAGGAAAGAGCAGATATGGGTTGGGCTGTTGATGAGGAGAGCATTCCGTATCTTAAACTTCTTTATAAGGAGGAAGAGGAGTGCAGGCTGCTCATTGATACCTGCGATATGCTGCTAGTCGGATGGCAGGAGAGAGAGGATCTTATTCTGCCCAGGATCAAGCAGGGAAAACTTACTGTAAGAATAAGCGAGAGAATATATAGGGAAGGTCAGTGGAAAGCGATATCTCCCAGAGGCCTTATCAGAAAATACAAGGAACATATCAGATTCAGGAACAGCAAAAATGTATTTCTGCTCTGTAACGGAGCATATGTGGCTTCTGACTTTAACCTGATAGGAGCATATCCAGACAGGAAGTTCAAGTTTGGATATTTTCCTGAGTTCAGACCTTGCGATATAACAAAAAAACCGTCCAAGGATGAGATACAGCTTATCTGGGCCGGCCGGTTCATGGAGTTAAAGCATCCAGAATACGTTGTCAGACTGGCAGCGGATCTGCTTGATATGGGATATAACTTTAAGATACATTTCATAGGGAGCGGCCCAATGGAGGAGTCCTTAAAGAGCAGTGTTAAAGAGGGTGAGCTTGAAGACAATGTATTTTTCTACGGCTTTATAAGTCCAGAGGAAGTCAGAAAGCTCATGGATACCTGTCATATCCATCTGTTTACAAGCAATTATCTTGAAGGTTGGGGTGCGGTCGTTAACGAAGGCATGAACAGTGGACTTGCGGAAGTCGTCTGCAGAGAAGTAGGCTGTGCTCCATATCTTATAAAGGACGGCCAGAACGGCCTTCTATATGATTCAAGCTATGAGGATTTCTGCAAAAAGGTGCTCATGCTCATGGAGGATACAGCTCTCATAGACAGGCTTGGTGAAAATGCGTATAAGACGATCAGTGAATACTGGAATCCTGCAAATGCTGCAGCACAGATAATCCGTTTTTATAATAACTATATTGATAACAAGATTGAACCGCCGACAGAAGGTCCTCTGTCAGTGGCAGAGGATATCAAACCCGTATGAAGATCACGGTCATAGTTCCTGTTTACAACATAATAGACTGCCTGGAACGCTGTGTCATGAGTATCATAAACCAGACGTACAAGGATCTGGAGATCATACTTGTTGATGACGGATCCACTGACGGAACTGCAGCACTCTGTGACGTTCTGGAAACAAAGGATATAAGAGTCAGGGTGTTTCATAAGGAAAACGGAGGATCGTCTTCTGCAAGAAACCTGGGACTTAAACATGCGACTGGCGATTACATAGGTTTCGTTGACAGTGATGATTATATCGAACCTGATATGTATGAGCTTTTGGCTGATGCCGTAACCCGTAACAATTCACTGATGGCGCAGATATCAAGAGATGAGATAAATGAGGACGGCAGCAGAAGAGACGATGTGTGTATCCCGCCTGAAAAGGAACTGATTATAACTGGCAAGGACATGCTTAGGGAGCTTTTAATGCACAGAGGTGACTGCTCGTTCTGCACAAGGATATGCGCGAAACAGCTGTTTGATAAAAGAAGCTTTCCCGAAGGCGAGCTGAATGAGGATTTCAGACTCTTAACCGAGATGCTTCCTTTAGTTGATAGCTTCCCGATTCTTCCCAAGCAGTGCTATCATGTATACTATCGTATGAACAGCAACAGCAGAAGATCTGACAAAGAGGATTTTTCGAGAGTCTTTACGGATATAGTAGTCAATGCGGACAGGATTCAAAAGACTGTCGATGAAAGATATCCAGAACTCAGGGAAGTAGCCTTCAGGTTTGGAATGGTACAGAGACTCGATTACATGCTCCACATTCCGATAAGCATGATGAATGCTGATAATGCGTTTTATCGAGAAGTCGCAATTTATATGAGAAAAAACAGATTGCGATCAATGAAAAACAGGTTGCTCACAGGAAAGAACAAGGTGTATATCCTGTTGCTGGGAACAGCACCTAAAACTGTCCGTTCAATACATGAAAAAAAGATGAACAGGGGGAGGACGTAAATGAAATACATATATCCTAATGGAAAAAGCAAGGCACTCACATTCAGCTATGATGACGGAGAGCACTTTGACCGCAGATTAGTCGGCATATTCAATAAATACGGTTTAAAGGGAACTTTTCATATAAATTCAGGGAATCTAGGAAAACATACTCCGGGCAATACATATGTTGATTCGCAGGAGTTGCCTTCCCTTTATGAAGGGCATGAAGTTGCCTGTCACGGCGTGAATCATAAGAACATGCCGCGTATACCGTTATCTGTTATGACAAGGGAGCTGTATGAAGACAGGATCGCACTCGAGAAGTATACTGGAAAGATAGTTCAGGGATTTTCTTATCCGTTTGGAAACTATACTCCCGAACTCATAGGAGCTCTTAAGGCAGTCGGACTTAAATATGCCCGTACCGTAGAAGCAACACACGGTTTCTTTCCTCCGGGAGATTTTATGATGTGGCATCCCACATGTCATCATTATGAAGATCTTATCGAGGACGGTAAGAGATTCTTAGATGTGCCTGACTATATAGAGCTGCCTCTTATGTATGTATGGGGACACAGCTTTGAATTCGGCAGAGCAGACGACTGGACGGTCATAGAAGAATTCGCACAGATGATGTCTGATAAGAGCGATATATGGTATGCGACAAATATGGAGATATGTGACTACCTTACGGCTATAAGAAGTCTTGAATATTCAGCTGATGAGAGCATGGTTCATAACCCGTCTGCTGTAAGCGTATGTTATGAGCAAAACGGTCAGATATCTGAGATAAAGGCCGGGGAAACGAAAACAATTTAGGACTGATCATTCCAAAAAATGGATACAAATACATCTTTTAAGGAAAAACTGAATAAAAACCTTTCGATGATCATACTGGCTGCGGGAATTCTTGTAAGATTCATTTATGTCTTAAAGAGCACCATATATGACAGACAGTACGATATAGGAATGATCGACCTTGATTCTCCAACGACTGTATCAGGCGGTCATCTGGCATATATCCAGTATCTGTATCAGAATTTTAAGCTTCCTGATGTGGATCCTTCGACTGTATATCAGTTTCATCATCCCCCGTTTCATCATTTTGTCTCAGCTCTTTTTATGAGATTTGTGAGCATATTCACAAACAATACGGATGTTATAGAGGAATCCATGCAGTGGGTGCCCTTTGCATGTTCTGTTGTCATTCTGATAGCTTCGATGAAAATCCTGAAAAGATTTATGATCGACGAGAAGGCTCTTTGCTTTGGCATGGCACTTATTTGCTTCCATCCGTCTCTGATCCTGCTTTCAGGAAGTGTCAATAATGACTGTATGGCACTTATGTTTTCCATACTCAGCATACTTATGACTATGGTATGGTTACAAAAGCGTGATATCAAAAGCATCATCGGGGTTGCTGCTTTTCTGGGACTGGGCATATCTACAAAACAGAATGTAGCAGAGCTTGCATTTGCGATCGGACTGATCTTTCTGATCATTCTGATAAAAGATATCAGAGAAAAGAATAATTTAACTCAGCTCATTATTCAGTATGCCCTGGCAGGAGTCATATCAATCCCTATCGGCATGTGGTTCTATATCAGGAATCTTGTAAAATACAACATGAGTCTTTTATGGGTATATGATCTTGGAAACGACAGCTGGCAGTATACGGGAAACTATCCTGTGATAAACAGATTTTTATGGCCCGTTCCTTCAGAGATGATAGATAACTTCATTCATTTCAAGATAGGATGCGGCTATAATGTTTGGATGCAGATCATGCGTACCTCAGTTTTGGGGGAATGGGACATGGCTTCAGTAACAAAGCCTGTAAAGCTTGTAGCTGTGCTTTTAATGTTTACCGGAATATTCATAGCATTTGTAGCGCTTATATGCCTTATAAGAGTCTTTGTATTAAAGGACGGATCCCAGAATGCACCGGTCTATGATAAGCTCTACAAGGTATTGTTTGTTGCCGGATATGTTTCGGTGATGATAAGCTATCTTGTTTTTGCATATAAATATCCGCAGCAGTGCAGCATGCATTTCAGATACATTGAGATCACGCTTCTGTTTACGACAGCGGCTCTGTCAATTAGCTACGGCATGCTTAAAACCAAGCGTATGAGAATTGTGTGGAACGCTTGTCTTTGCGTATTTTCCATGCTCAGCATGATCATGTGTGCAGTATGGTGTTTGCAGTGAGAAATAAGATGAACAAGATCAAGAACAGTGAACAACAGAAAGGTATGCTCATTACGGCAGGGATAGTATTACTATCCCTTTTTATTGTGTTCATCGCTGACGGTTTCTTTCCATTCGGCAGCGGTTCCGTTGCCGCTCTTGATCTCAATTCACAGTATATTCCGCTCTTGTACAGATTCTACGATATTGTAACAGGCACAAAGAATCTTGCTGTTGATCTTCATATCGGAGGCGGCATCAATCTTTACAGTGACAGTCTGACTGAGCTTCTAAACCCGTTTAACTATATCCTGCTAATATTTGGAAGAGCAAATCTTTACAAGGCAGTAAATATCCTGGTAATACTCTATTCACTTGCCGCATCATTATCGGCATATTTTGTTCTTAACAGGATATCCGAAAAGACGGAGGGATATCTCAGGATCGCACTATCCGTAACCTACGGCATGTCTTACTACATGGCTTATCAGTATGAGATCATCAGATGGATGTATATTGTCGTGCTGTTCCCGTTTTTATATCTGGCGCTTAAGAGACTGCTTGAGGATAAAAAGCCTTTTGCATTCATATTCCTTTTGGCATATATATTTGTTTTAAGTATTCAGTTCGGAATACAGCTTTGCATGTTTTCGTTTGTATACAGTGTATGCTTTATTCTAAATGAAAACAGGGAAGGCAGAAAACTAAGCATTGATGCGCATAAATGTTTACTGACTGGAATATCACTTGTGGCATCCATTCTTCTGTCCGGATTCTCGACATATCCTGCAGTGATCAATATTCTAAGTTCTGCAAGATCTACTCAGAATTCATCGATACTTACAGTCATCACTCATCACGGACTCGACAACATATTAGAAAGACTGTTGGAGATATCAAACCCTGTGGTTCTAGGCCTGTTTGCGGCTGCAGTCTGTATTCTTAAAAAAGATACGATAAAATACTTAAAAAGATCAAAAGCGGTTGTTGCTGCAATGATTGTGATGATCGTTTCCGTGATCATCGAGCCTGTAAATCTTTTGTGGCATCTGGGATCTTATCAGTGTTTCCCTGTCAGATACGGATATACTGTTGTATGGCTTGGTATCATACTTGTCATAGATATTATAAATGAGTGCGAATGTAAAGAAGAAGTAAAGGATAAAAAGAGTCTTAAGATAATCCTTTCTTTAATATGTTTTGGAACCGGTCTGGTGCTTTTAGCTTTTGTTTATTTAAAAAGGCTCATGTTCTCGCAGGCTTTTGCGACACTTGATATCAGCGGAATGTGCAAAAAGGAGACTCTGCTTATCTATGCAATCGCTCTTGTGATCTCTATACTTGCCGCATCAGTGATGATCGCAGTGCTTAAGAAAGGCAAGAACAGGATCTTTTGCATAAAGACTGTCTTTCTTTCAACTCTTATGGGAACGATTTGGTTCATGGCTGTTCTGGCTCCCCAGACTTCTCAGGCAAGAGCCATAAATGAATCAAACTACCTTAAGATGAACAGTACATATGTTAAAGAAAAGGAAAGTGTATATTCATCACATGAAAGAGAAGATCAGGATGAGATATTAAACAAAGCTCTTGTTACCGGAAAGTATTCCATGTCGGCTTATGTACCGTCAGGCGAGAGCAGAGAGTATGTAAATACAATGAACAGACTCGGATATGAGACTCCGTGGATATCAGTCACCTCCTATGGCGGAAGTGAGCTGAGTGATACACTGCTCGGACTGGAAGGCGAATTTAGTGGTGCGGTCAATGTGTCCAAGGAGGAGTTTGACAACATCAGGGATGTTACGGATTTTTCTTCACTGCTTAATGAAAAGAAACCGGTAACTCTGGTTTTTGATAACAGAAAAGGCCAGGTTATAATAAAGTCCGGTGAAGATATGTCAGGATATATTCTTTTGCCTATGGCATATATCACTGGATGGCATTCTTCTGAGGCAAATGTGAGCAGTTATCTGGGAGGTCTGCTTGCCGTAGAACTTACAGGCAGTACAGATCAGATCATACTGGATTATTCGGTGCCCGGACTTGGAGCAGGATTTTTGATGTTTATTGCAGGGCTGATTGTCATTTTCTGCCTGGCATTCTTGCTTAATAAACAGACAGTGTTTGATAGGATCGCAAAGCCAGTATTCATAGCTGTGACCGTTCTGTTTGCGCTTGTTGTGTATATCCTGCCGAGTATGGGTCTTATCGTATTCATGGGGGCTAAGGCAGCCAAAAAAGATTTAACGCCCTATCTGGAGATCTCAAGAATCGAGGATACATCCGTTCATACGATGCTTTCCCAGACCGTTAAGGATGACGGGATACATGTGCTTATAGGCCGTAACAATCTTATGAATGACAAGGGAGTTAAGGTAACAGCATCGGATGAGGAGAGCGGCTACTACAGAGCATCAAAGGCCTCTGACGGAAATATCGACAGGGAGTCAAGATGGTCATCGGTAAATGACTGGGATAATAATGATCATTTCCTTCAGGCGGATTTTAAGAATACAAGAAATATCCAGGCTGTAAAGATATACTGGGAAAGAACAAATGCCTGTGAGTACTGCATTGAAGTATCGGAGGACGGTATAAACTGGACAAAGGCCAGTCAGTTTAATGAACCAGCCGTTACCAATCCTCAGATCATATACTATGAAAAAGCACTAAGTGCCAGGTATTTAAGACTTCATATCACGGATGTGACTAAAAACGAAGAAGACGCTTCTTTGTATTATCAGAATGTTTCTGTTTATGAACTTGAAGTATATGATGATGAATGCGACAGTTTTGTTATAGCTAAGCCTCAGCTTACAGACGGAAGCAACAGACAGGTTCCTGTTCCGCAGGTGCCTGACGGTTATGTATTAAAAGTAGGAGGAGTTAACTATGACAATCTCCTTCATGAAAAAAAGACATTTGCGGATACTATCGCTCCCGTTAATATAAATCTCGGATATGAACTTTATTACGGATATCAGAAATGGGATATTGAGGGATTTGATATTATCCTGCCTGCGTCGGATAACAGCAGCAGGGATGATTTTAAATTCAAAAACGTGAATGTAAGAGAGTGGAAGAAAACTGACGGAGAGTTTTCGTTTGATGGAAGGGATTCGCTCTTAAAAGCACTTAACAACAGAGAAAATGATGCATTGCTTGATGTAAGCATTAAAGAAGCTGATTACCTGGGTGATGAAGGTTATGAGATAAAGATTGAAAACGACGGTATCAGCCTTACCGCAAATACAGACAGGGGAATTTACTGGGGAAGAGTCACCTTAAGCCATATGATCAGTGAAAATGATAAAAGCTGGGAATGCGGCATTATACGTGATTATCCCGAATATTCGGTAAGAGGCTTTGTGCTCGATGTGGCAAGAAGACCGGTATCAATGGATATGTTATACAGAATGCTTGATACACTTGCCGATAATTACATGAACACATTCCAGATACATCTTTCTGATAATGCGATTATATCTTCAAGCGAATATGACGGTACGGTTGAAGGTGCGAGAAATCTGTTCAGTGCATACAGACTTGATTCTTCAGTCGGTGTTGGTGATGAGAGACTGACAAGTGACTTTTACTATACGGATGAAGAATTTAGAAAATTCATAGCCGATGCAAAAAATATGGGCATAGACATTGTACCGGAGATAGATACACCGGCCCACAGTCTTGCGATCACTAAACTGTTTCCTGAACTGGGCTATGATGATTATCCCGAACTGGCAGATACACTTGATGTATCAAAGCCGGAGGTGATGGAATTTACGACAAATCTGTGGGGAGAATATCTTACAGGTCAAGATCCTCTGTTTAAGGAATGCAGTGTGCTTCATCTCGGAACGGATGAGTTTTTCGGTGATAATACCGCTTATTCAAAATATGTGTCAAAGCTATGCAGATCCGTAAAAGCAATGTCAGAGGATAAGGTTATTAGACTTTGGGGAAGCATTTCATACAATCAGATGGATACAGCTTCGATAGACAAGAATGTTCAGATGATGGTATGGAGTGCCATATGGTCTGATCCTCTGGAGGTTTATAACAGCGGATTCGGAATAATAAACTGCATCAGTGCAAACCTTTACATCATTGTCGGAAGCGGATCTGACAGACTCGATATGGATAATCTAAAAGATAAATGGGAGCCGAACCTGTTCTATGATGAGGATACATACGAAGCGATCCCTGCGTGGTCACCAAGGATGCTTGGTGCATGCTATTCAATGTGGAATGAGAATTATTGCCAGGGTGAACAGTCCGTTGATGACGAGGGTATCTTTGACAGATTTAGCGAACCTGTCGGAGTGATTTCCGGAAAGTTGTGGAACAGGGAGTAACTATGCTATAATTATGTAGTTCATGTTTAAGGAAAGAGGAATAAATATGTTAAACAATAAAACCATACTGGTTACAGGCGGTACAGGATCATTTGGAAAATGCTTTACCAAATATGTCCTTTCACATTACGATCCCAAGAAGATAATAATCTATTCAAGAGATGAATATAAACAGTTTGTCATGGCAAACGAGATGAAGGAATATGCAAGCAAGCTTCGTTTCTTCATAGGCGATGTCAGAGACAAGGACAGGCTTGAGAGAGCTTTTGAGGGAGTTGATTATGTTATACATGCAGCGGCGCTTAAGCAGGTACCCGCATGCGAGTACAATCCCAACGAGGCAATAAAGACAAACATTCATGGTGCGATGAATGTAATCGAAGCAGCTCTTAACAAGGATGTCAAAAAGGTAGTCGCGCTTTCAACGGACAAGGCAGTAAACCCTGTCAATCTTTACGGAGGAACAAAGCTTGTATCTGATAAGCTCTTCATAGCAGCAAACAGCTATGCAGGTACAAAGGATGTTAACTTCTCAATAGTCCGTTACGGCAATGTTGCAGGTTCAAGAGGAAGCGTAATACCTTTCTTTAACAACATCATCAAAAACGGAGGAAGCGAGCTTCCTATAACTGATTATCGAATGACAAGATTCTGGATCAGTCTTACACAGGGTGTTGAGCTTGTGATAAAGGCCCTTTCGGAAGCAAGAGGCGGAGAGACATTTATCAGCAAGATACCCAGCTTTAAGATAACTGATCTTGCACAGGCAATGCTTCCCGGATGCGAGATGCCTGAGGTAGGTATAAGAGAAGGAGAAAAGCTTCATGAGATCATGGTGACAACAGAGGATTCTCTGACCACCTATGAATATGACAAGCACTTTATCGTATATCCTCAGATGGTATTCAATGATAAGCAGAAAGAACCCATACCTGGCGGTAAAAAGGTCGCTGACGGATTTTCATACAGTTCGGGAAATAATACCGAGTGGCTTTCTGTGGATGAGATCAAGGAACTGCTTAAGGATATAGATCTCGAAAAATAGAGAATAGAAACAGTATTCAGGGGCATGCAGAAAATCCTGCATGTCCTTTTACAAAGGTGGGAAATATGAATATACCTGCAATAGAGGGCGGAACACCCGTAAGAGAAAATAAGATATACTACGGACATCAGTATCTGGATCAGGCAGACTATGATGCTGTAGTTGATGTACTAAAGAGCGACTATCTGACTTGCGGTCCGAAGGTAGGTGAGCTGGAAGAGAAGCTCTGCAAGCTTACAGGAGCAAAGTATGCGGTAGTATGCAGCAATGGAACCGCTGCTCTTCATATGGCTGCCATGGCAGCAGGACTTAAAAAAGGTGATGAACTGATCACTACGCCGATCACATTTGCGGCTAGTGCAAACTGTGCATTGTATGTTGGAGCTAAACCCGTATTCGCAGATATAGATGATGAGACCTATAATATCGATCCCGACAGTGTAGCGGAGCATATAAATGAAAATACAAAAGCTGTTGTTGCAGTGGATTATACCGGACAGGCCGTTGATCTTGACAGGCTCCTCAGTATCTGCAGAGAGAATGACCTTGTTCTGATAGAGGACGGTGCACATTCTATCGGTACGCTTTATAACAACAAACCTGTCGGCTCTATAGCGGATATGACAACGTTCAGCTTTCATCCTGTAAAGACGATCACCGGCGGTGAAGGCGGAGCTGTTCTTACAAACAGCGAGGAGTATTATAAGAAGCTACTGCTTGCTAGATCTCACGGGATCACAAGAGACAGTTCACTGCTTGAAAATGAACCTGACGGTCCGTGGTATTACGAGCAGGTTGATATGGGATATAACTACAGACTGACTGATATACAGTGCGGACTTCTCATAAGTCAGCTCGATAAACTTGAGATGTTCAAGAAACGCCGCAAACAGATAGTTGATATGTATAACAGTGCATTTAATGAACTTGATACTGTCATCGTTCAAAAGGAGATACCTCAGTCCGATACGGCAAGACACCTGTATATCTTAAGATTAAATACTGAAAAGCTCAGAATTGACAGAAGACAGTTTTTTGATGCTCTGGCAGCGGAGAACGTCATCTGTAACGTGCATTACATCCCTGTTTACTATTTCCCGCATTATCAGAGACTGGGATATAAAAAGGGACTCTGCCCCAAGGCAGAAAAGCTTTATGAAGAGATGATATCCATTCCGCTGTACTACGGAATGACGGATGAAGATGTGCAGTCGGTCATTTTGGCTGTAAAGAAGATATCTGAGTATTACAGGGTTTAGTTTATGCTAGGTATAAGAACAGATGCCAACAGAATAATAGCGACAGGTCATGTCATGAGATGTATGACGATAGCTGATGAAGCCATAAAGCTTGGAAAAGATGTGATCTTTTTTGTAGCAGATGAGGACTCTGCGTCTTTTGTAAGAGAAAGAGGCTTTATGTGCGAGATCCTTGGATCCTCATGGGAGAATCCCGCAAGTGAAACAGATTTGCTTTCGCAACTGATAAAAAAACATGACGTTGATACTGTTTTATTTGATTCATACAGTTTTGATGCAGAATACTTTGAAAAACTCAGGGCTGCCAGTGATTCAAAATTTGTATACATGGATGATCTCTGCACTCAGAAGATGCCTGTTGATACTGTCATTAATTACAATATCTATGCAAATGATCTTGGATATGACAAAAAGTATGGTGAAAGTATAAACCTTCTTCTTGGACCCGTTTATGCTCCGCTCAGACCGCAGTTTGGCGAAGTATATGAGAAAAAATGCACTATCCCTACAAATGTACTTGTCTGTGCCGGCGGAGGAGATGTGACGGATATCCTTTTTGATATCCTAAGCGGGATTGAGAATGAGCCTGCTCTTAAAAAGGCTGATTTTCATGTTGTCGTAGGAAGCATGTCGGATGATGAAAAGGATCTTATGAGACTTGCATTCTGCTCTGATAACATATTCATTCACAGAAATGTCACCGAGATGGCAAAGCTTATGTCAGAATGTGATATGGCTGTTTCTGCCGGAGGAACCATGCTGACGGAACTGTGCTGCATGAAGGTTCCGACCATAGAATTTGCCATTGCCGACAACCAGCTTAAAAATGCGGCCTACTATGGCGAACACGGTATAATGATAGCTGCAGGTGATATCAGACAAAAAAGACAAGCTGTTGTGAATCGTATAGTGTACAATCTTGCTGAGCTGATATCGGATAAGAAAAAGCTTGCTGAAATGAGAAAAAAAATGGAAGGCATATGTGACGGATTCGGTGCAAAGCGTATAGCGGAGGCTTTATGTTAAAGATTTTAAAACGTCTGAATATATTACTGGATAAAAAGCAGAAGAAAAAAATGGTGCTCATCGTATTTCTGATGCTCATAGGCGGTGTTCTTGAATCTCTTTCGATATCTGCTATCGTTCCTGTTATGACGGTTCTTCTTGATCCGAATGCAGTAACTGAGAACAAGTATCTTGCAGCTGTATACAACGGCTTTCATATGAGTTCGCCGACACAGTTCGCGCTTGTCATGATGGTAGTCCTTGTTCTGGCGTTCGTTTTAAAGAATCTGTTTTTATTCATACAGAACGTCATACAGCTTAAGTTTGTATACACCAATCAGTTTGCCACATCAAGGCGCATGATGATCAATTTCATGAAGCGCCCGTACGAATACTATCTGGGGGCCGAGACAGCAGTTATACAGAGAAACATCACTTCTGATGTCAACAACATGTATGCTCTCATTCTGACAATACTTCAGCTTACCAGCGAAGTAGTTGTATTTATCTGTCTTGTTGCGGTACTTATAACGGTCGATGCTGCCATGGTTATAACCATAGCAGGACTTCTGCTTGCCGTGCTTTTAGTCATTAAGGTGCTCTTAAAGCCGATCATGTATAAAGCCGGTCAGGAGAATCAGGACTATTACAGCGGCCTTTTCAAATGGATAGAAGAAGCCGTTATGGGCATCAAGGAGATCAAGGTTGCCGTAAAGGAACATTACTTTATCAATGAATATGCTCGCTGCGGCGAAGGATATGTAGGTGCAGTCCAGAAGTACAACATATATAATTCAACACCCAGACTTCTTATTGAGACTATATGTATAGCGGGTCTTGTCGGATATATGTCTGTAGTAATGCTGGGAGGAGCTACGGCGGATGAGCTGCTTCCTCAGCTTTCCGTATTTGCGCTTGCAGCAATGAGACTGTTGCCGAGTGCGAACAGGATGAACAACTACATGACATCCATTTCCTATTTTGAGCCTTTTTTGTGGAATGTTTCTGAGCATCTGCAGACTGAGATAAACGATGAGAACGTTGTTTATGATGAGGCAGCTTATCGCGTAAAGAAAGAGATCACCAAACTTCCTGTTACAAAGGAGATAGCGATAAATGATATAAGCTATGCATATCCTAATACGGATAAGCTTATCTTTGACCATGCAACGATGTCGATCCCGGTCGGATCCGCTGTTGGTATTGTGGGAACATCCGGTTCGGGCAAGACAACAATGGTAGATGTTCTTTTGGGTCTTCTTACTCTTAAAGGCGGAAATATAACTGCCGACGGAGTAGATGTACAGACCAATTACGAGGGATGGCTTAAGAATATAGGATATATACCTCAGACCATCTTTATGATCGATGATTCCATAAGGAAAAACGTAGCATTCGGTTATGCGGATGACGAGATAGATGATGAGAGAGTATGGGCAGTACTGAAGGAAGCTCAGCTTGACGAGTTTGTAAAGGGATTGCCTGACGGGCTTGATACCGGTATTGGAGAGAGAGGTATCCGTATATCCGGTGGACAGCGTCAGCGTATCGGTATAGCAAGAGCATTGTTTGAAGATCCCGAAGTGCTTGTGCTTGATGAGGCAACCTCAGCCCTTGACGGAGATACGGAAGCTGCCATTATGGATTCTATAAACAGACTTCACGGCCGCAAGACTCTGATAATCATTGCTCACAGACTCCAGACGATAGAAAAGTGTGATATGGTTTATCGCGTTGAAAACGGAAAGATCAGCAGGGAAAGATGATCCATTACTGCTGATCGCTTTCGTGCAATCTCTGAAGCTCAATGAGTTCTTTCTTTTCCACACTATGCTTTAAGCCGTTCACATATATCAGACAGAGAAGTATCCATGTGACACACAGGATTAGCTTTGGAATGATAGCGATAAAACCTGTTATCGCAAATTCGAGTATCAGAGAGATACATATCGCTAAAAGAAATATAGTTTTTGTTATTTTGAACTCATCTTTACTTACTGTTAAGATGAGTTTTTTGTTTAAGCCTATAATTCTGAGAAGCAGTGTCGGAACAAGAACAAGCAGAGTTTCTGCGACCATCAGGAATAACAAGATAAAAAAGACCATAACTGTGATCATTCCGTTAAGACCTATTCCCATAAGTCTCATCGCCCATGTAAGATCGCTGCCGTCTACGTATATATCATTTATATCCGATGTATTAATGTAAATATCTGACAGCTTTCCTCCATTATTGAGATCAGTCGAATAAGCTATAAAGCAGTATACTGCCCATATGAGCAGACATATAAATAACACTATCCTTATCTTTGACGGTGTGGTTAAATTCTTAAATGAAAAAGACATATCTATTCCTTTCTTATATGCGGATAACATCATTGATTCTGCATTGTCTTTTTATATTCTCTCGGTGAGAATTTGTAGAATTTCTTAAATGTTTCCGCCATATAGCTGGCATTGGAAAATCCTGTCATCTCAGCTATCTCAGACATTGGCATATCTCCTGACTGCAAAAGATCGGCAACCTTTCTTGTCCTGAAATGCATTATATATTCGATCGGAGTCATCTGCGTGTATTTGTTAAAGATAGTGTTGCAAAGTGATCTGCTGACTCCGCCTGCCGATGCGACTTCATTAAGTGTAATATTGTTCATGTAATTCTTGTCAACAAAGTTCATCATGGCTTTCAGGACTTCATTGTGAACATCCTGATTCATGATCTCATCCTGACTGAATTCACCGGTCTCGCTTACTCGCGTCATTATTATCTCCCATATTTCAAAGAAAGTCTTTGTTATGAGAAATTCATTACCGTGAGCCTGTCTGGCTAAAAACAGGACCAGTTCCTGCATACGTGCGGCGTCTCTGTCCCCGTTTCTAAAGTGGATGAACGGTACTTTTTTATTTGATATGACGGGAAGTATGGCTTTTGCCTCCACGGCATAGTTTGCACACAGTATCCTTGGATGCATTACCGCAATGACATATCTTCCCTCGCGTGGAGGGGTTGCATATGAGTAATGCAGCTGATCGGAATTTACAAATATAGTATCTCCTTTTTCAAGGAAGATATTTGTACCGTTTACCGAATAGCCCATGCAGGATGAATGAACACTCAAAAGTTCAATATCCTTATGAAAGTGAGGAACCTTTTCCCATGTGCATCCGCTATACACATAACCATCGTATATATATGACGGAAAAGCGGCATCATCATAGTTGATCAGCTCCGATCCGTCGTCTCTTGTTCTTACCAGCCCCTTGTACTCATTTATCACTATTTTCCATACCCCTTATAAAATTGTTATAAAATCGGAGAATTTTATGGCTATTTTTTCCTTTTTAAGCAGAGTATAATCCAAAACATAAAAATTTACAAGGAGGGGCGCACATTATGAATGAAGATTACGCAATAGTAATGAAAGGGATAGCAAAAGAATTCAAGGTTTTAAACAGACGTGAAGGCCTAAAAGGAAGTTTTATGGATCTGTTTTCAAGAGACTACAGGACGGTGACTGCTGTTGATGACATATCCGTAAAGATACCCAGAGGCCAGATCGTAGGTTACCTGGGACCAAACGGTGCCGGCAAATCGACAACCATAAAGATGATGACGGGAGTTTTGGAGCCTACAAGGGGAGAGATAATTGTAAACGGATGTATTCCTTACAAGAACAGGACAAAGAATGCGGAAAACATCGGTGTAGTATTTGGTCAGCGAAGTCAGCTGTGGTGGTCGCTTCCTCTTATAGAATCATTTAAGCTTTTAAAGGAGATATACCTTATACCTGATAACGAATATGAGGAAATGATAAAGCTCTATGAGAGTCTGGTCGATCTTGAGCCGCTTTTGCATAAGACGGTAAGACAGATGTCCCTGGGACAGAGAACACTCAGCGATATTCTGGCTGCGTTTTTGCATAATCCAAAGATAGTCTTTTTAGATGAACCTACTATCGGACTTGATGTTTCTATGAAGGCAAAGATACGTGAGCTGATAAAGGAACTCAATAAAAGAAAAAAGACAACAGTCATACTGACAACACATGATATGGGTGATGTGGATGCTCTGTGCGAGAGGATAGTCATCATAGATCATGGCAAGATGATATATGACAATGATATCGATCATTTAAAGTCATACTTCGGTTCATACAGGACTCTTAAGCTGAGACTTCCCGGAGACGTATGGGAAGAAAAGCTTATCGATGAATCAAAGACAGATGTCATGAGTGTCATTTCCGAATATCAGAAGAAAGGAAAGATTCTTGATATCAAGCTCGAAGAGATTTCAACTGAGGAAGTTATAAAGAAGATTTATGAGGGAGAAGCTGATGAATATGAGAAAATATCTGGCATTGACGCGGGCAGGGATAATTCAGGAGTTGCAATATAGACTCGGAACGTTCGTTACGATTCTTGGAAATCTTATATATCTTACACTGATCTATTATCTGTGGAGATCGATATATGCATCTTCGCCTTCACCCGTAGTAAACGGCATGACTTTTACGGATACCATCATATATCTCGTTCTTGCCACGGCGCTGTTCAATTTCCTTGAGATGTATATAGTATGGAACATGAGCAGATCGATACAGTCGGGAGCGATAATCCTGGATCTGCTAAAGCCGATGAACTACAGAAGATATATGTTTTTCAATTATTTTGGAAACAATGTGATGACATTCTTTCTGACTTTTTTACCAACATTCATTGTGGTTTATTTCATAACCCACGGGGCTATACATATAGGGATCAATATGGTCATGTTTGTCATTTCCGTGGCACTGGCGCTTTTGGTCAATTTCTATATAGAGATGTTCGTGGCTACCATATGTCTTTATACGGAGTCAACCTGGGGGATCAACATTGTAAAGGAGAGCGTGGTACTGCTTCTTTCGGGAGCAACGATACCGCTTGTATTTTTCCCCGAAAAGCTGCGTACAGTTATAGAGTTCATGCCTTTCAGATGTATATATGACACACCTTTGAACATACTGCTTGAAAAGCAGGGATATACATTTGATTCAGGTATGTGGACAATGCTTGCCATACAGGCTGTATGGTGTGTGATACTGTCTTTAACAAGCAGGGCTTTCTGGAATTTTTCGGTCAGAAGAATAACGGTTAACGGAGGCTGAGTATGAATAATGAATTGGCTTTAAAGAAAAGAAGGGGATTTGGTTTTTATGCCCGTATATACCGAAAAGTAATAATACAGGATCTTAAGAGCAAGATGAGCTACAGGGCTGATTTCATCATATCCACATTCGGTATGGTACTTACTAACGTTGTAGGGTTTATGTCATTTTATATACTGTTTAAGAATTTCCCATCAATAAACGGATGGAACTATCATGAAATGCTGTTTCTGTACGGATTCTCGCTTATTGCGCTTACACCGCTTCAGTGTCTGTTTGACAACAACTGGAGTCTGAGATATTCGGTTGAATCTGGAGATTTTATCAAGTACTGTTTCAGACCTATAAATGTATTTTTTTACTTTATTTCAGAAGTATTTGATGTTAAGGGGCTGGGACAGCTTGCATTCGGAATAGCGGTGTTAGTTTATTCATGGTCACATCTGGGTATCCCCGTAACCGTTGTGACCATGATACAGCTGATATTTCTGCTGATAACGGCATCACTGTTCATGATAGCGATCATGAATGCAGCCGCAGCAACATGTTTTTGGATAGTGCGTTCCGGATATGTTATGGTAGTAATGTTTCGATTCAAGGATTACGCAAGATATCCCGTCAGCATCTTTGACGGAATATTCAAGGTGATATTTACTTTCGTGATACCGATCGCATTCATAGCATATTATCCGGGTATCGTGATATTAAGACCTGATGAGATACCGATCTTGTCAAAGCTCTCACCGATCATCGGAATCGCCTTTTTCTGGCTGAGCTACAAGTTCTGGATGCTGGGAGCTAAAAGATTTGACGGAACCGGTTCATGATATTATAGGAGAAAACAATGGAATATACAACAAAAGTGGTGACAATAGATGATTATGATGCGATATATGAATTATGGATAAGCACCGAACAGAGCAAAAGGGCGCTTAATCCCGTGGATGATACCCGTGAAGGGATAGAACGTTATTTAAAGCGCAATCCCAACACCTGCTTTGCTGCTGTAAAGGACGGCAAGATAATAGGTGTGATACTGACCGGACATGACGGAAGAAGGGCCATAATTCATCACATGTGCGTTCATAAGGACTATCGTCGCATGGGAATAGCGGCCCATCTGGTATCGCTTGCAGAGAATGCCCTTAAAGAAGAGGGTATCCAGAAGATATTCGGCCTGGTCTTTAAGGATAACGATCCTGCCAATGCATTCTGGGAGGGGCAGGGTTATTCACTAAGGACAAACCTTAACTATCGAAACAAGAGTCTTAACGATGAAATTCCTGCAGGAGAATGATGATGATATTATACGTTACCGATCTTGACGGCACACTGCTAAATAAGCATGACAGCATCAATCCGTATAGCATAGAAACGATCAATGATCTTGTTGATAAAGGCATGCTGTTTACCTATGCGACTGCGAGGTCTCTGGTATCCGCTTCAAAAGTTACAAAAGGACTTTCTACGAAGATACCTGTGATCGCATATAACGGAGCGTTCATATTCATGCCGTCGACAGGAGAGATCCTTTCACGTGAGGATTTTACGTATGAAGAGAGGATAAAGGTACGGCAGACACTTGAGCGATTCGGTATAAGTCCGATGGTCTATTCCTTTATTGACGGGATAGAGAGAGTCTCCTGGATTCCCGAGTACGAAAACGAGGGAGTTAAAAGATATCTGAGCATGCGACCGGGCGATGAGAGGTTCAGAGCGGTCACTGACATGGAAAGCCTGTATGAAGGAGAGATGTTCTATTTTACCTGCATAGGTGAAAAAGAAGAACTAATGCCCATATATGATATCTTTTCAAATGATCCCAGATATCGCTGTACGATCCAGCAGGAACTCTACAGACCGGAATACTGGTGCGAGATCATGCCGGCAAATGCATCGAAATTTAATGCGATCAAAAAGCTTAAAAAAATGTGGAGATGTGAAAAAGTGATCAGTTTCGGCGATGCGGTTAACGATATCCCGATGTTTGAGATATCGGATGAATGTTACGCAGTATCAAATGCTGCCGATGAACTTAAAGCGTATGCCACTGCAGTCATAGACAGCAATGAGGATGACGGAGTTGCAAAATGGCTGGCTGCTAATGTAAGGATTTAGATGAGAGGAAAAGATGAAAGACTTTGATGCCGTAGTATTTGATATGGATGGTGTGATCTTTGATTCCGAAAGAGCAACCATGAACTGCTGGATAGAGCTTGCAGATAAATATGATATTAAGAACATAGAAAAGCCATACCTTGCCTGTACGGGAACTACTGATCAAAGGACAAGAGAGATCATGATCGAAGCTTACGGCGATGATTTTCCCTATGATAAGTATGCAAAAGAAGCATCTCAAATGTATCACGAAAGATATGACGGCGGAAAGCTTCCTGTAAAGAACGGGGTAAAGGAGATACTTGATTTTTTAAAGCAGCACAATAAAAAGATCGCTCTGGCCTCGTCTACTAAAAGACAGAAGGTGATAAATCAGCTCAGGGATGCAGGTATATTGGATTACTTTGATGAGATAGTTACGGGCGATATGGTATCTAAGAGTAAGCCTGATCCTGAGATATTTTTACTTGCATGTGATAAACTTGATGTTTCATACCAAAGAGCATATGCGATAGAGGATTCGTATAACGGAGTCAGATCGGCACACAGGGGAGGATTAAGACCGATAATGGTCCCCGATCTTTTACCTGCAGACGATGAAATGAGAAGAATCTCGGAAACTGTTTTGGATGACCTTATCGCTGTTGTCAGATATCTGAAGGATGGCCTTAATCCGTGTGGTACAGAAGATATCGAGACAGACAGGCTCTTTTTAAGAAAATTTACATATGAAGATGCAAAATCGATGTTAAATAACTGGGTAGCCGATGATAACATTCAGCATATGTACGGAGAACCGTCATACAAGACATATGAAGCAGTAAGATCGCTTTTAGATAAATACATAGAAGGCTATAATGATGAGCATTTCTTCAGATGGGCGGTAACAGAAAAAGGATCCGGTGAATGCATAGGCCAGATAGCTTATTTCCTGGTGGATCGAAATAATCACTTTGGTGAGATAGAGTACTGTATAGGTTCATCTTATCAGGGCAGGGGATATGCCAGCGAAGCAACAAGAGCGGTCATTGACTACGGGTTTGACAGGATCGGATTCCATAAAGTTCAGATCTGTGTAAGACCATCGAATACTCCGTCAAGAAAAGTGATAGAAAAATGCGGTTTTGAATATGAAGGCGTGCTTAGGGATTATTTCTACATGGACGGAAAGTATGAAGACAGAATGTACTTTTCGATAATAAGAAAAGATCCGAATCCGTGGGAGGATATAAGGCTTAGCGATTATGAAAATCACATGAGACTTGACAGTGTCAGGCAGCTTCAGACGTTAAACGAAATGATGAAGCAGCAGTTTGAGAATTTCAATGTCTCAACCTGCATGATACTCGGCATTGCCGCAGGAAACGGTCTTGAACATGTATCAAAAGAAAAGTACGCAAAAGTCTACGGCATAGACATAAACAAAGAATATCTGAAAGCAGTTTTGGATAGGTACGCTTCTCTTTCTGGGATACTTGAGTGTATATGTCTTGACCTTACAAAAGACTGTGACAGTCTTCCTGATGCAGAGCTCGTAATAGCAAATCTTCTTATAGAGTATATCGGATACGAAGCATTTTCAAAGGCTGTTGAAAAGATAAGACCAAGATATGTTTCATGCATAATTCAGATCAATACTGATATGAAAAACTGGGTATCCGATTCACCGTACCTTCACTGCTTTGACAGACTGGATGACATCCATCATGAGATTAAGGAAGATGAGCTTGGCGATGTGATGGGAAAAATCGGATGCAGAGAAAGAAACAGATTTGTTAAAGAACTTCCGAACGGGAAGGCTCTTATGAGACTTGATTATGAATCAAAGGCATAGATATTTGATGTATCTTGGTCACAGATAAATGCATCTTGACTTAGGATATCTGCATCTTAGGTTCAAACACTTGATTAAGATAAGACCATCATATAAAGTCATATTATCGAATATAAGATGTAAAGATCGGGGGGATATCCAGACTGTGAAGGATAATCTTTCAGCTTTTGATTCAACAGAATATGATTTAAAAATTAAACAGACACTTCCGTATTATGAAGATTTCTTTGATCAGACAGCTGAGCTTGTTAAGACGAAATATGACGGAAAGATAAGCTGGCTTGATGTCGGATGCGGAACAGGGAAAATGGGAAGTATCGCTCTTAATGATACCGATATTGATATAGGCAGATTTGTTTTTTGTGATTCCTCAAGGGAAATGACAGATACTGCCTGTAAAAGATTTAAAAGCGATAACACTGAATTTAATGTCTGTGATGCCCGTAAGCTAACGTACATAAATGAATTTGATGTCGTTACGGCTATACAGGTATTCCATTACTTTGATATGAAAGACAGACGGACGGCTGTTAAGAATTGCTATGATGCCTTGAAGGAAAACGGATCATTTATAACCTTTGAAAACATATCACCGTTTACGGATATAGGAACAGACATATATCTTAAAAGATGGGAGCGCTATCAGGTCAGACAGGGGAAGACGCCTGATGAAGCTAGGAAGCACATACAAAGATACGGGAAGGATTACTTTCCGATCACTATAAATGAGCATCTGAAATTGATGCAGGACTGCGGATTTAAAGCCGTTGAGATCATATGGCTTTCAAATATGCAGGCGGGAGTTTGGGGGATTAAATAAATGAAGATTAACAGAAATCAGCTTAAGTACATACTTATCATTGCTATGCTCATAGATCATATCACATGGGCATTCATTCCGACACGATCCATTGCAGGTCAGTGCCTGCACTTCATAGGACGTCTTACAGGACCGGGAATGGCTATTCTTTTGGCACAGGGCTATCAGTACACAAGAAACAAATGTAAGTATGCATTGCGACTGTTTATCTTTGCGATGATATCATGGATTCCATATTCTCTTAACGATTATGGAGTATGGCCATATATCGGTCTGGGTATGTTCGGTATGATCTGGACGCTTTTTATTGCTTTTTTGACTGTATGGATGTGGGATCAGCTAAATACGTATAAAGCTGTAAAAGTCATCCTGGTCATAGTTGCATGCTTTTTGTCGCTTTTTGGTGACTGGTCGATATTTGCAGTTCTTTGGGCACTGTTTGCATATATATATCGTGATGAACCCAGAAAAAAATGGATTTCTTTTTCTATAGTCGCAGTATGTGAGGTGCTTCTTGCCATGTTGTATGCCCAAAATCCTTTAGCAGCATTTTTCCAGACAGGTGTTGTCATGGTGCCTTTCCTGTTTGCGTTTTGCTATAACGGAAAGCCCGGAAGCAAAGCCGCATTCCATAAATGGTTTTTCTATGTATTCTATCCATTGCATCTCATGATCATATATCTGATCAAGACGGCGGTTTTGTAATACAGAAGATGTGAAATTTGCAAAGAAGCAGATTTGATTTAGGAGAATAAAAAAGAGTATGAAAATAGAACAGATAACGGATAAAAAAGAAAAACAGCTCTGTGCAAGAAAGATACTTGAAGATCTGACCGAGTGGTTTGAGGTAGAGAAGAGCAGGGAACAGTATATAGCAGACTGCGCAGACTGGATATTTCTTGCAGCAAAACAGGAAGGAGAAACAGTAGGATTTTTATGCCTTAAGGAAACTGGAAAGGATACTGTTGAACTGGCGGTAATGGGAGTTTTGAAAAAATGTCACAGATCAGGTGCAGGTAAATCTCTTGTTGATGAAGCCATGCTGGTAGCAAAGCAGAAAGGATATTCCTTCTTTCAGGTAAAGACTGTCAAGATGGGCATGTATGAAGATTATGACAGGACGAACAGGTTTTACCTGGCATGCGGGTTTAAGGAGTTTGAGGTCATTCCCCAGATTTGGGATGAGGCCAATCCGTGTCAGATTTATGTGATGTCACTTTAAAATGCATTATATGTATCCGAAATTGCATCTTCTGTATGCATATATGGATAATGATCAGGTATTCCTCTATGATTCAGTTAAGAAACATGGAGGGATATTTTTATGAGAAAAATTTTTAATGCGATTTTAATGATGATCATCTTATCTGTCTGCTTAAGTTGTAGAGCAAAGGCAGAGACTGCGGATGCGGTTGAGGATATCATAAAAGAGTTTAAGGACAGTACAAGCTGCGAATATGTGAGTGTTGCTGTTTATGAAAATGGAGAAACAACATTTTACGGTGATTCGGATAGCCTGTATCAGATAGGATCGATGACAAAGGCATTTACCGGTCTTGCCATAGAACATCTGATAGATGAGGGATTGCTGTCTAAAGATGATACTGTTTCAGATCTCATACCGGGATTTGAAGCATATTACAACGGTCAGAAGGCAGATATTTCGATAGATGACCTTATGAGGCAGACAAGCGGTTTTACAAACAGTGAAAAGGATTTTCCGAGTGCAGCCGACGGTATGACATTAAGTGAATGGACATACAGCATGAGCGGAAAGCAGCTTAAGAGCATACCGGGCAGCGAGTATGCTTATTCAAACGCAAATTACAATATCCTCGGCGCGATAATAGAAAGAGTGACAGGAAGAGAGTATCGCGAATACATGGAAAACGAGATACTTAAACCTCTCGGATTAAACAGTACATATGTCGGGATACCATCTAAAACAGAAAATATCATTGCCGGAGAAAGACTGGTTTATCGTAATACTTTTGAATATGACATACCTGTAAGAGAAGCGAACATCCCTGCCGGATACTTTTATTCAAATGCAAAGGATATGAGCAAATGGATCGGTATATGGGCTGACGGGGCAGATGTCTTGCCAGATCTTAAAGATTCTATTGATAACATAAAGAGCATGATGACAGAGAAGGGAGACTATTATTCGGGATGGGAGAGATTTGAAGGTGATGAGATCGGTCATTCGGGAGGAACCCCAAACTATTCATCAAGGATAGTGTTTTCGGATAAGAACGATATCGGTGTCTGTGTTTTGACAAATCTGAATGTTTCTGCTTCCACAGACAGCCTGTGTAATGGTATTATTGATATAGTAAAAGGCAGGGATCGAGGCAGGATAACAAGTGATGTATGGACGGTGTTTGACGTCATATTTTCGGCGATCACACTTGTTAGTATCCTTCTTTTCATAGCCGTCTTCTTTATTAGAAAAAAATATCTTCTGATCGGCTCACAGATCGTTCTTGTACTTTTGCTTTTGACAATGATCATTCTGTTTCCTTTGATATTCAGTGCCTCGCTGAGCGAAATATTGCTTATATGGGCTCCGGCAAGCCTTTTTGGGGGAATGATCATGATATGTGCCGATATATTGCTGATCGGCATAAGACTGTTTCTGAGGAAGAAAAATGCAGATCGTAACAAGACAGGTAGAGGGTAAACCCCTGACTGTTACAATTGAATATCCCGAATACAATGAATCGACGATGAGACTGATACAGAAGATAAACAGCCTTGATCTTAGATTCAGCGCTTATGACGATAACAAACAGATACGGATCGAACTGAGCGATGTGTACTATATCGAGAATGTTGAACGAAAGCTGTTCATATATACCAAAAAGGATGTTTACCGCTTCGACTGTACGATGCCTCAGCTGGAAAGCATCATAGACGGCACATCCCTGGTAAGGATATCAAGGACCTGCATCATGAATACGGATCATCTTAGGCAGATACAGCAGGTAAAGAACAGCCATCTGGAGGCAATACTTGATAATGACGAGATGCTCATCGTTTCGAGAAAGTATCTGAAAGATATAAAAAGAGTTTTTAAAGGTGAGAGACAATGAAAAAGATTCTTAGGGACACATGCATACTGGCATCGCTCATGATACTGGCGGTATTTGCCATTTCCATCATATGGTCAGGTGTTACAGATGAGATAAAGCTGATACTGCAGCTGTTTTTGCTGGCACTTATGATATCGGTGATAAACAATGTATTTGATGATTATCTCACTCTGTCTGTCATTATGAGCTATGTAGTTAAATATTTTGCGATATCCGGTGTTGTAATGCTGTTCGGATTTATAGTAGGATGGTTTTATCCGAGCAACTTCTGGATGGCATTTATCTATGTGGGAGCAGTGCTTGTCATGGCATATTTTCTGGACAGTTTCATGATAAAAAAGGATATAGAATATATAAATAACAGAATAAACAGCAGGGGGTAAAAATGGCAGTAAAATCATTTGATGAAGCAAAAAACAGGATCGATGCTCTAAGGAGCAATATCAAAAAAGTGATCATAGGAAATGAGAAGACCATAGATCTTGTCATAACAACGCTTGTTGCGGGAGGACACGTTCTTTTGGAGGATACACCGGGAACAGGAAAGACAACTCTTGCAAAGGTAATGGCTTCTTCCATTGACGGAAAGTTCTCAAGGATCCAGTTTACTCCGGATCTTTTGCCTGCCGATATCACGGGTCTTAACATATACAGCCAGAAGGAAGACGCATTCACTTTTGTGGAAGGTCCGATAATGACGAATATCCTTTTAGCTGATGAGATAAACAGAGCGACGCCTAGAACGCAGTCGGCTCTGCTCGAAGCAATGCAGGAGGGACAGGTTACGGTCGATGGTGTAAGCAGGTCTCTGGGTAATCCCTTCATGGTTATAGCTACCCAGAATCCGATCGAGACTGCCGGAACATTTCCTCTTCCCGAGGCCCAGCTTGACAGATTTACCATGCAGCTGTCCATGGGATTTCCGACTCCCGAGGAGGAGGCTGCAATGCTTAACAGATTCACGTCATCAGATCCCATGTCTGATATAAGTCCTGTTATCAAGACAGACGATGTCAATGACATGAAAGAAATGTCAAAGACTGTAAAAATACATCCCGATCTTGTTAAGTACATCGTGGACATAATGCAGGCAACAAGAAAAGATGCGGCAATCCTTATCGGGGCAAGTCCGAGAGCAGCGCTGTCGCTGCAGACAGTTGTCAAGGCTCATGCCCTGACTCAGGGAAGGGATTATGTCATTCCGGAGGATATAAAGGAACTGGCTGTATGCGTTCTCACGCACAGGATGCTGTTCCACTCAGCTACCGATTACGAAGGAAAGAGACAGATCGTAAAAGCTTTACTAGATCGGATAAATGTACCCAGCGAGGATTTTAAATGAAATTACTGATCGCATTTGTCCTTGCGGGTGTGATCTTTTTCATACAGAGGTTTGTTTACAAGAAGCTATGGAACAAGAATCTTGATGTCAGTATATCCTTTGACAGGGAAATACTGTATGAAGACGAGAATAACGTGCTTGAGGAGATCATTACTAACAGAAAGTATCTTCCGCTTCCCATACTTCAGGTAAAGTTTTCGATCACAAGGACATTTTTGTTTGAAAGACAGGAAAACACGAAGGTAACAGACAGATATTATAGAAACGAGTTTTTTACCGTTATGCCGCTGCAGAAGATCACAAGGACATATCCCTTTGTGTGCAGTCACAGGGGCTTTTTCCATATGGAAAACATGGATGTTATCTGCCGCTCCTTTTTTATGGATGCGAAGATGATAGATACCAGAGTTCATGAAGCGAGCGTGTGTGTCCTGCCGGGACATATAGCACATGAAGATGTGCCTACGAGCGTCAATGATCTTTTAGGTGATATAGAAAAGAATCTTCATATCAATGAGGATCCTTTTACGTTTGCTGGAATAAGGGATTATCAGCCCTATGACAGCATGCACAGCATTAACTGGAAGACAACGGCCAGACACGGCTCCCTTCTGGTTAATACATATAACACCACATTTTCCAAAAAGGTGGTACTGCTCTTAAATGTTGAAGCCAACGGCATGCAGCACGCCGAGGATGTTGTGGAATGGGCTATAAAGATCACATCACATCTTGCTGTGTACTATGTGACGGAACATATCCCTACCGCAATGTATACAAACGGCATAGATGTTTCCGTTGAGATGAATCATTCACAGAAGGCGGGAAGAAGAGGTCACGGAGAAAAGAGCCCGTTACAGATGGAATGCCCCGCTATCGATGCAGGAGCGGATATGGCTCATATACGTTCCATCGAGGTTGCACTTGCAAGACTTAATACTGCCCAGGCGCCGGCTTCGTTTATAAAGCTTTTGGACGAGAGGGTTACGGCAAGCAAGGATCCTGTGGAATATATAATTGTATCAAACTACAGAAAACGGGATCTCATTGATAAATACGAATCACTTAGAAATGCCGGATTCAGCATTCATTTCATAATACCCGAATACAGACTGACAGGAATAGAGGATGAGTTTGATTCGCAGGAATACACAGGATGGCTGGTATAGAACATGACTACTAAAAGATTCCCGATATACAGGGATGCCATAAATCTCATAATGCTATATCTTATCGTCATGAGTGCGGATATGACGCTTTCTTCCGGTATGCAGTTTTATATACCAGCAAGCGAATATGCAGCCATAGGTGCGGTGCTTACCGTATCATATCTGTTAAGAGAACACATAACAAAAATGTATATCTATCTGATATGTCATGCAGTTATGGTTGCGGCATGTATCATGGTACCTATCGATATCACGAGCAAGGTCAAGATCGTATTTATAGCCATAGTGGTCTGTGCTTTTGATATATATAACTGGTTTAACGGTCTTGAAAGCATGCCGGACATATTCTGGGGATGCGGAGGCCTGATCCTTTTGGCATTCTTTATGAGCTCGGGTGCGTTTGAATTCGGATACTCTAAGATCATATTCAATATGGGTATCCTGTTTGTTACTTTTTTGCTAGTCAGGATGCTGATATCAAATTTTTACGATCTGAGCAGATCAGGACAGCTGACAGATGATATGCCGGTTAGGGAACTGTTTAAAAACAATACCTATATCGCTGCAGGCATAATACTGCTTGCAATCGCATTTATGATATTTGTCAGAACTGATGAGCTCATACAGAAGATAAATGACATTGTATATCTAATCCTTAAGAGATTCTGGCTGGTCATAATGCCGTTTGTTACAGCAGAGGAAGGATCGATCGATTATGGAATGGCCCGGCCTAAGATGCCGGATCTTCCTGCAGCCGAAGACAACATATTCGCCCAGCTTTTAAGAATACTGGAAGCGCTTTTATCGGTTATGATAGCCGCTCTTTTGATCTATTTCATATTTAAACTGATCATGACCGTTATCCGTGTACTTACGAAAGACAGATTAAGAAGATACAGGAGTCACAGAAGCTATCGGGTCAAAAACGAAGTAAGGGAAAGGCTTTCAAGAACTGATACAACAAGAGAGAGCAGAAAGAGTGTTTTTAAGACAAATATACAAAAAGTAAGACAGATATACAGAAAGGAACTGATATCCTACAAGAAAAAAGGTGCGAATATAAAACAAACACGAACACCTTTTGAGAACAGATCAGAGGTATTAAGATCAAAAGGAAATGATATATCTGATGCAACAAGGATATATGAAAAGGTAAGATTCTGTGTCGGATACGAAGTTTTAAAACAGGATGTTACAGATATAAGAAACGCGTTCAGAAAATAGAGGCATAAATATGAACAATGATATCAGAGATACACTGCAAGCCTTAAAAGACGGAAAAATAACCGTGGATGATGCCGTACTTGCGATCAAGAAGCAGCCGTTTGAGGATCTGGGTTATGCCAAGGTCGATCATCACAGAAAGATCAGACAGGGAGCAGCGGAGGTCATATACGGTGCAGGAAAAACACCTCAGCAGATATTGGGTATAATTGACTCCATGAAAAAGGATGGAGTCAAAACCATATTGATAACAAGGCTGCAAGACGATCAGGCAAATATCATCTCTGAAACCTGTGATATTAAATATGATCAGACATCTCGCATAGGGATTGTCGGAGAAATCCCTGAAGCAGACGGAATAGGAAGCATTGTCGTGGCAACCGGCGGAACATCAGATATTCCCGTCGCCGAGGAAGCAGCTCTTACCGCTGAGGTTCACGGCAATAAGGTGATAAGGCTATATGACGTCGGTGTAGCCGGGCTTCACAGACTGTTATCACATGTAGACGAACTGATGGATGCAAAAGTTGTAATAGCTATAGCCGGAATGGAAGGGGCACTTGCCAGTGTCATAGGAGGACTTGTAGACTGTCCTGTCATCGCCGTTCCCACAAGCGTCGGATACGGAGCTTCTTTTGGCGGACTCTCGGCACTTCTTTCAATGCTCAATTCATGTGCAAGCGGAGTATCTGTAGTCAATATAGATAACGGATTCGGAGCAGGTTATCTGGCTAGCATGATAAATCACCGTTATTGATAAGACTGATAAGGAGAATGTATGAAAACACTGTATATCGAGTGCGCTATGGGTGCTGCGGGCGATATGCTCACGGCAGCTTTACTGGAACTTATTGAAGACAGAGAATCATTTGTAAATGAGCTAAATGAACTGGGAATACCGGGTGTTGAATATAAGATCGAGCAGACCGTTAAATGTGGTATTACGGGGACTCACATGAGTGTCACGGTAAACGGTACTGAAGAAAACGAGAGCATGCATGACCATGAACATCATCATGATCACGAGCAACATCACCACGATTACCATGATCACGATGAGCATCATAATCACCATCATGATAATGAAGAACACCATCACCACAGCAGTCTTCATGATATTGAACATATCGTAAGGGATCATCTGAACATTCCCGATAAAGTCAAGGATGATATCATGAGTGTTTACGAGCTCATTGCTGAAGCTGAGAGTCATGCACACAACAAGCCGGTAAGTGATATACATTTTCATGAAGTGGGTACCATGGATGCTGTTGCGGACATTGCTGCGGTATGTCTTCTGATGAACAGGATATCTCCTGACAGAGTAGTCGTTTCTCCGATCCATGTCGGGAGCGGACAGGTAAGATGTGCCCACGGAATACTTCCCGTTCCTGCACCTGCAACCGCCTATATACTTAAAGATGTACCCATGTACGGAGGATCTGTTAAGGGAGAGCTGTGCACACCGACAGGTGCAGCTCTTTTAAAGCATTTTGGCGACAGTTTTGGCGATATGCCCGTTATGAATACCGAAAAGATAGGATACGGCATGGGCAAAAAGGATTTTGAAGCAGCAAACTGCGTCAGGGTATTCTTAGGTGAATCAAAAGATAAAACAGATGATATAATAGAACTTGAGTGCAACATGGATGACATGTCGCCCGAGCTTATCGGATATGCCATGCAGAAACTGTTTGATGCGGGAGCGCTTGAGGTCTATACTACTGCAGTGGGGATGAAAAAATCCCGTCCCGGTATAAAGCTCACTGTTTTATGCAGACCACAGGATAAGAAAGTGATCGTTGAACTGATCTTTGCTCATACCACTACGATCGGTATAAGAGAATCTAGCAAGAACAGATACGTTCTTGAAAGAAAGTTCGAGACATCTGATTCGCAGTTCGGACAGATAAGGAAAAAGGTCTCGACAGGCTATGGAGTGACCAGGGAAAAGTACGAATATGATGATATCGCTCGTATAGCGAATGATCACGATATGTCCATAGAGGATGTGCTCAAAAATTTATCTCAGGAGAATTAACAGGTGAACAAGAAAGATTTAATGGAGCTTAAGAGAAGATTTAAGAAGGAGAGCTGTACCATAAGCCGAATGGCAGGCTGCTACGTTGATGCATCCCGTCAAAAGGTTTTAAAGCTCAACGAGACTTTTTTAAATCTGGATGAAGAAGAGTTTTACAAGTTCCTTGATATAGCAAAAAAGACAATGGCCGGAACCATCGGCAATAACATACTTGAGCTTGACTTCCCGCTTGATGAAGAGGCTGTCGGAGGTAAACAGCAGTTTCTATACGGCTTAAGAGCCAGCAATCTTGATAATGAGGAGCTTCTTGACAGGCTTTATGATCTGATCATCGATAACTACCAGTATATAGGCAATTACCTCATACTCGTGTTCCATGACTCATATGACATAATGAGCCGTACATCGGATAAGATGAAACTTGATGAATCGGAAGAGGTCTATGAATATCTTCTGGTATCTATCTGTCCTGTTGCATTGTCAAAGCCGGGACTTGGATATCGAAAGGATGAGAACAGGATAGGTGCCCGCATCAGAGACTGGGTAGTCGGAGTTCCGGATATGGGATTCTTGTTTCCTGCATTTTGCGATTCAAGCGCCGATATACACAAGGTCGATTATTTTATAAGGGATGCCAAGGATTCGCATCCTGAGTTTGTGTCGGATGTACTCGGCTGCGGTCCGAGACTCACTGCAACGGAACAGAAGCAGACATTCCACGCAATAGTTAAAAAGGCGTTCGGGACCGATGAGGAGAAATGCGAAAAGGCTCTCATCGGAGTTCAGGAAGTGTTAAACGATAAGATCGATACCTCAGAGGAGATGACCGATGCCCAGATAGCATCTGTGATCCTTACAAATGAAGCTGTTGAAGAGGCGCTGGTGGAGCAGGGAATGGATGCCTTTGTTGCAAAGAAGGTTTCCGAGACAGTCAAGGAGACTTTCGGTGACGACATGCCCGCGATCGCAAATCTGATAGACACCAAGGCACTCGAAGCCAATGCAAAGATTAAAAAGGAACAGGAACTGGTAAAGGAAGTAAACACGCTAAAAACCGAGATCGTTGAAAAGGATAAGCAGCTTTCGGAGGCGGCTACATACATTGAGGACCTTAAGACATATGATGTGGTCTTGCGTGTAAAGCCCGACAAGGCATCAAAGATAAAGAGCCAGATACTCGGAGATCAGAAATACCTTATGATCCCCATGGATGCAAACGAGCATGTAAATCTTAACGGAGTCAATACACAGATATAGTTTCTATGGAAAAGTTCAACAGATTCAGAAAAGAATATGAAAGATTCGTATATAAGGATTATACGATCGAAAAGGAAGACGGCAGTTTCAAGGTTGCGTTTTTATTCTCGATACCGGGTCTTAGAGAATTCAGATCAAGATGGGAGTTTCCTATTGGCACCAGAGATATAAAAGAAAACGACCCAATACTTGAGAAGCTTGTCTTTAACCTCGGCATGGTGGAGGCTATCAGCTATTATAAATGTGTCTGCCCTCCCGTTGTGGAAGTGGAATGCGGCTCTCTGAGCAAATATCAGACTGAATGGTGGGAGAAACTGTTTTTTAACGGTCTGGGTGAATTTGCCTACCGAAACAATATAGTTATATCAAAGGATGACCTGCTCACAATAAAAAGCAAAGACTCATCATGCGAAATATTACATGATAACGAGGCTTATACAGGATGCCTTGTTCCTGTGGGAGGAGGCAAGGATTCGGTGGTATCGCTTGAGCTTTTAAAAAGCGAAGGCATTACCACATACAGTATAAACGGCAATGAGACCACGCGTAATGTCATTGATATATGCAGGGATAAAAAATCTGATTATCGCGCAAAAAGAATACTTGATAAAGGCATACTCGAACTGAATGAACTCGGATTCTTAAACGGCCATATACCTTTTTCCGCAGTAGTGGCATGGTCAACGGTTATCACTGCCTATCTGACAGGAATAAAATACATAGCGCTTTCGAATGAGAACAGCGCCAATGAATCCACTGTAAAGGATTCGTATGTCAATCATCAGTACTCAAAATCATATGAATTTGAAAAGGATTTTGATGAATACCTCAAAACGGTGACAGATTCTGACATACACTATTTCAGTCTGCTAAGACCGCTTACCGAGATACAGATAGCGGCACTGTTTTCAAGACACAAGGACTATCATAAGGCATTCAGAAGCTGCAATGCGGGAAGCAAGCAGGGGATATGGTGCTGTAACTGTCCCAAGTGTCTGTTCGTATATATAATCCTCAGTGCATTTCTTAAAGAAGATGAGCTTATCGGGATATTCGGCGAGAATCTTCTTGACAAGGAATCTCTCGATAAGGATTTCAGAGAGCTGATTGGTATAGAGGAAAACAAGCCTTTTGAATGCGTCGGAACAAGAAGAGAGGTTCAGACTGCCATGAAATTCTACAGAATGAACGGCAAAAAAAGTCTTCTTACTGACAGATACGCTGAGTTCATTGATAATATTCCGACAAAGCTTAATGACCTTCTTTCAGAGTGGAATGATGAGCATAACGTACCTGAGGATTTTGCTAAATATCTGAAACAGGAGCTAATGAAATGTCAGTTGTAGACAGGTTTGAAGGCAAAAAAATACTTATATGGGGATACGGCAGAGAGGGAAAGTCTACCGAAAGCTTTTTAAAGCGGTGCTGCAAGCCCTTATCGGTAGATATCTTTGAAGGTAAAAGAGAAGATATCAACGAGGATAAGTATGATTATATCTTTAAAAGTCCCGGAATCATCATGGACGAGGATAACGAGAAATACACTTCCCAGACGCAGGTGTTCATGGAGGAGTATTCCTCTCAGACTGTCGGTATAACCGGAACAAAGGGAAAGAGCACCACTTCGAGCCTGTTATATACCGTTCTTAATGCAGGTTTACCCAAGGAAACTCTGCTTGTAGGAAACATTGGACTTCCATGTCTTGATTATTTCGATCATATAAACGACGATACCATAGTCGTTTACGAGCTTTCATGTCATCAGCTGGCTCATCTTAACGTTTCTCCGCATATCGCGGTCTTTTTGAATCTCTTTGAGGATCATCTGGATTACTATAGGACAATGGACCGATATTTTGAAGCCAAGACACATATCTCGGCATACCAGACAAGTGATGATATGCTGTATGTGGGCGATAATGTTCCCGAATTTAAGACCGATGCACAAAAGATTATCATATCCTCAAAGAAAGACTATGATTATGACTTGCAAATTCAGGGAGACCATAACAGATACAATGCCGAATTTGTATACAGAATAGCTACTGAACAGTTCGGATGTGATCCAGACAAGGTAAGAGAGGCACTCAAATCCTTTGAAGGACTTGCTCATCGACTGCAGCTTATAGCAACTATAGACGGTGTTGAATACTATGATGATTCTATATCAACAATACCTCAGGCGACTATAAGCGCGACAACGAGTCTTAAGAATGCAAAGACGATTCTGATCGGCGGAATGGACAGAGGAATAGACTATGACATCCTTGAGGATTTCATTAAGGATCATGGTCAGTACAACTATATCCTAATGTATGAGACGGGAAAGCGCATACTAAACGAGCTTTGTTCTAATGAAAACGTATATCTTGTAGAGGATCTTAAGGAAGCTGTTTCGCTCGCAAAAAAGATCACAAAACCAACAGAAGCCTGCATTCTTTCGCCGGCTGCGGCATCTTACGGGTATTTTAAGAATTTCGAAGACAGAGGCGATGTTTTCAAGCAGCTCGTTATGAGCTGACAGTTCACCTTTTCATTGTTAAACAATCCATTTTTTGCTATAATTTTATAGTGATTTTATGCATTCACTGAAAGGAGAGAAGCGTATGAAAAGAATCGGTATGTTGACCAGCGGCGGCGACTGTCAGGCACTGAATGCTGCCATGAGAGGTGTTGTAAAATCAATATACAACAGCGGTCAGGAAGTTGAGATATATGGTTTCCTGAACGGTTACAGAGGTTTGATATACGGTGATTTCAAGATGCTCACATCAAGAGACTTCTCAGGTATCCTTACCATTGGCGGAACGATACTTGGAAGCAGCAGGACTCCTTTTAAGACTATAAAAGACCCTGATGAGAACGGACTGGATAAGGTCGAGGCAATGAAGCAGAACTATTACAAGCTCAAACTCGACTGTCTTGTGATCCTTGGCGGAAACGGAACACATAAGACGGCCAATCTTTTAAGGCAGGAAGGACTAAATGTCATCACTCTTCCAAAGACCATAGATAATGATCTATACGGAACAGACATGACATTCGGTTTCCAGTCGGCTGTCGATCTTGCTACTTCTGTCATTGACTGCATACATACAACAGCAGCTTCTCACGGCAGAGTATTCGTTATAGAGGTAATGGGACACAAGGTCGGATATCTTACGCTCAATGCCGGAATGGCCGGCGGAGCCGATATCATACTCATACCTGAGATACCGTTTGATATAGATAAGATAGCAAAGAAGGTTGAGCAGAGACTTAAGGACGGCAACAGATTCACCATCATAGCCGTTGCGGAAGGTGCTATCAGCAAGGAAGACGCAAAGCTTTCAAAGAAGGAATATCAGAAGAAGTTAAACAACAAAAAATATCCTTCGGTATCATATGAGGTTGCTGATCTTATCCAGCAAAAGACCGGTCAGGAAGTCAGGGTTACGGTACCCGGACACATGCAGAGAGGCGGAAGTCCCTGTCCTTATGACAGAGTGTTTGCCAGCAGACTCGGTGCTGAAGCAGGCAAGCTGATCCTTGAGGATGAATACGGATTCATGGTCGGATACAGAAACAGAGAAATCGTTAAGGTTCCGCTTGAAGATGTAGCCGGTAAACTCAAGATGCTCGATCCCGATGCGGCGATCATCAAGGAAGCAAAGATGCTCGGAATAAGCTTCGGTGATTAGAAAGATAAAATATGTCATATGTAGCACTATACAGAAAATTCAGACCTGATACCTTTGATGAAGTCAAGGGACAGGACCATATAGTAACGACTCTGAAAAACCAGATAGTATCGGGACGCATCGGTCACGCATACCTGTTTTGCGGAACAAGGGGAACGGGAAAGACATCCATAGCCAAGCTTTTTGCCAAGACCGTAAACTGCGAGCATCCCGTTGACGGAAGTCCGTGCGGGGAATGTGATTCCTGCAAGAGGATAGCGGCTGGCGCGAGCATGGATGTAGTTGAGATGGATGCGGCATCCAATAACGGTGTAGAAGATGTCAGAAACATCATCGAGGCTGTCTCATACTCTCCGTCGGAGGGCAAGTACAGGGTATATATCATAGACGAGGTTCATATGCTGTCCACCAATGCATTCAATGCATTACTAAAGACGCTTGAGGAACCTCCGTCTTATTGTATATTCATATTGGCAACGACCGAGGTCCATAAGATACCGATAACAATTCTTTCAAGATGTCAGCGTTATGATTTTAAGCGCATATCCATAGATACCATAGCTGACAGACTTGAAGAGATCATGACCAGAGAGAACATCGATGTTGAACCCAAGGCATTAAGATATATAGCAAAGACAGCTGACGGTTCGATGAGAGATGCGCTGTCGCTTCTCGATCAGTGTATAGCGTTTCATTACGGAAAGACGCTTACCTACGATAATGCTCTTGATGTTCTGGGTGCTGTTGATACCGAGGTGTTCAGCAGACTCTTAAGACATATCCTTGGCAGAGATGTAACAGGATGCATAAAGGTTCTTGAAGAGATCGTGATCCAGGGAAGAGAGCTTACCCAGTTCGTGACTGATTTTACCTGGTATCTAAGAAATCTTTTGATCGTTAAGACATCTGATAATGCAGCGGAAGTACTCGATGTATCCAGTGACAGCAGAAACCGTCTTAAGCAGGAGGCGGATATGTGTGAAACGGATATGATCATCCGTTATATCAGGATCTTCTCCGAACTGTCTTCCGACATAAGATATGCAGCCCAGAAAAGAATACTGACAGAGATAGCTCTTATAAAGCTCTGCAGACCTCAGATGGAAAGCAAGGACGACACTGTATTAGACAGGATAAGAAATCTGGAAGAACAGGTTGAAAAAGGAATTTCCTATGCACCGCCGGTAAATACAGGCAGCATGCCTGATAATACAAGTGTGCCTGTGCAAAAAGCAAAGCTGCCGGATGCATTACCTGAAGATATTCAGAATGTTGTCAACAGATGGCGTCAGATAGTAGGCAACTTTGAAGGGCTTGATAAGAATCTCATGGCAAAGGTATCAGTTTCGCTTTCGGCAGACAACAAGCTGCTGATACTCGTTCCCTCTGATGAACCTGCATGCGACAGACTGCTAGGCGAGCAGGTAAAGGAAAACATAAGCAGGATAATCAGCGAAACAATAGATAAGCAGATAGAGATAGAAGTCCAGAAAGCTGGAAACAGGGACGAAATAGATTCGATATATCCCGATATACTGAAGATGGCGGGAATCAATACAAACATAATCGAGGAGGATTAGAGTATATGGCAAAAAGAGGAGGATTTCCGGGAGGAATGGGAATGCCCGGCAATATGAACAATCTGATGAAGCAGGCTCAGCGTATGCAGCGTCAGATGGAGGAAAGCCAAAAGAATCTGGAGGAAAGTGAATTCAGTGCCAAAGCCGGCGGCGGAGCTGTTGAAGTTGTAGTTACCGGAAAAAAGACGATAAAGAGTCTGGTGCTTGATAAGGATATCGTGGATCCCGATGATGTAGAGACTCTCCAGGAGAGCATAATAGCAGCTATCAATGAAGCGTTTGCACAGGTTGATGAAGCAAATGAATCAGCAATGAGCAAGATGACAGGCGGACTGGGCGGACTCGGAGGTTTCGGCTTTTAATGGACCTCTACAGCGGACCTATCAATAAATTAATAAGTGAACTGAGTACGCTGCCTGGAATAGGCGAGAAATCCGCAGGAAGACTCGCATTTCATCTGATCAATCTTCCTAAGGCAAGGGTTGAACGGCTTGCAAACACGATAGTAGAAGCAAAGAATACCGTTCGATACTGCAAGGAATGCTATACATTAACTGACAGCGACATCTGTCCGGTATGTTCAAATGAGAACAGAGATCATTCCACGATCATGGTGGTGGAAAATGTCAGGGATCTGGCTGCATATGAGAAGACCGGCAAATACACCGGGGTTTATCATGTACTGCACGGAGCCATATCTCCCATGATAGGTGTAGGTCCCGGAGATATAAAGCTCAAGGAGCTGATAGAACGACTCAAGGGAGACGATGTCAAAGAGGTTATCATAGCTACCAATTCCAGCCTCGAAGGTGAGACGACTGCAATGTATATCAGCAAGCTCATAAAGCCGTCAGGAGTAAAGGTCACAAGAATAGCCAGCGGTGTACCGGTCGGCGGCGATCTTGAGTGCATTGATGAAGTGACACTGCTCAGAGCTCTGGAAGGAAGAATAGAAGTCTGAAAATACAAAATGTATGGAGGTAAACAATGAAGACAAATATATTCGGAAAAACAGCACAGGGAAAAGATGTAACAGAATATGTGATAGAAAACAAGAACGGGATGGCAATACATCTTCTTGATTTCGGCGCGATCCTTCACAGGATCTATATCCCGTGCGGAGACGGTTCAAAAAAGGACGTTGCACTCACATGTCCCGACATGGAAGTATATGCGATAAACGACACATACCTTGGTTCTACCATAGCACCCAATGCCAATCGTATCGGTAAGGCAAAGCTTACGATAGATAATGTTGAATACAGCATGGAAGTCAATGACGGAGCAAATAACCTTCATACTGCTTTTGAAACCGGTATGAACAAGAGACTGTGGAAAGCAGAGACCACTGATGATTCCGTAAAGTTTTCTGCAACTCTTACAGACGGCGAGTTCGGACTTCCCGGAGACAGAGAACTTTCTGTTACATATACACTGACAGATGACAATGAAATAAAGATAGACTACAGCGGAACAAGTAACAAGAATACGATAATCAACATGACCAATCATACATATTTCAATCTTAAGGGTCATGGAAACGGAGATATCCTTGATCATGAACTGTGGCTGAACGCAAAGACGTTTACCATGCCTGATGACGGCGGCATACCTACAGGAGAGATCGCATCCGTTGCAGGAACACCTCTTGACTTTACGACAATGAAGCCCATACGCAGGGATAATGATATAACCAATCCTATCATGGCTTTAGTAAACGGATATGATCACAACTACTGCATAGATGACTGGACAGGAAAGATCAAGAAAGTAGCAGAGGTAAAGGAGCCTGAAAGCTCAGTTGTAATGGAAGTCTACAGTGATCTTCCCGGCATTCAGTTCTATTCAGGAAACTATGTGAATAATACAGCGGGCAAGGACGGAAAGACATATCAGAAGAATTACGGTTTATGTCTTGAGACACAGTACTATCCGGATCATATAAATCATCCCGAATTCCCTCAGGCTGTATTCGGCCCTGACAGGGAATATAAGACTACTACTGTATATAAGTTCATCTTTTAAGGTTTATCATAATGGCAACAATAAGCAGATTCCCAAACAGGGAAGAAGATACAAACCGGGACAATATGAATTTTTCGCAGAAGCTGCACCTCCACAAGCTTAAAAACCTTGTGGCGGTGCTGGTTTGCGTTTCAGTCATTGTCGTTCTGGCTACTGTTCTTCTCGTGTATTACAAGAATCAGCTTTACACAAAGATCACTGTCACGAATTCAATAGAAAGAGTGAGCATAGAGACAAATTCCTATGTCAACAATTACGGAAGCATCATCGTTTATAGCAAGGACGGTGTCAGCTGTATAAACGAAAAGGGATCAGTCATATGGAACATGACCTATGAGATGCAGAATCCGATCTTAAAGAGAAGTCCCGAATATGTGGGAGTTGGCGATTATGACGGACATAAGATCTATGTCGTAGACAGTGCAGGAACCGTATATGAGATAGATACGACCCTTCCTTTAAGGGATTTCAGTGTTTCAAAAGAGGGACTTGTTGCTGCCATACTCGAGGATTCATCCAATTCATGGGTGAATGTATATAATGTCAAAGGCGAGAAGATCGTTGAGATAAAGGCAACGATGTCAAAGACCGGTTATCCGCTCTGTGTTGCTATTTCCGGTGAAGTCATGGCGGTCAGCTATCTGCATGTGGACAGCGATGTCATGAAGAGCGGAGTTACTTTTTATAATTTCGGCGGAGTCGGAGAAAACGTGACCGACAGGATAGTGAGCAGCTATGAGTATCCGGATGCCGTGGTGCCGACTCTTGACTTTATGAACTCAGATACTCTCATGGCTCTTGCGGATAACAGGCTCATGTTCTATGAAGGTTCTAAGATACCAAAGAGCACAGCGGACATACTGTTTGCCGAAAGCGTTCTGGGAGTGTATTACGGAAAGACTCATGTCTGTCTTGTAAGCTATGATTCTTCCGGTGAAGACAAGTACAAGATGGATATATATGATACAAAGGGGAGGAAAACAGGTTCTTACAGATACAATATGGATTTCAAGGATATTGTGGTGGGGAACGGCCAGGTTCTTATATATAATGAGAACGAATGCATAATGGTGGATGCAGACGGTACGGAAAAATACAACAACAAGTTTGAGAGTCCCGTATTATTCGTTGCCACAACAGAATCCGCAAAGAAGTATTTATTTGTAAGACAGACGTCAATAGACGTTGTAAAGTTTGAATAGGAATGAGTATAAGTATTAGTGTTACAATGGCTGTCACAACGCTGATAGCGATACTGGGAATATATATAGGAGCAAAAAAGGGGCTGGCTGACAGTATAGCGATCTTTGTTGCACTGGCGGTAGCGATCATAATGCTGGGGATATTCTTAAGGATATTCTCTTCATTTTCCAAAGGCGATACAAAACAGACTATCATATCCATAGTCGTATTGGTGATCCTGGGGCTGGTATACAGCATCTTAAAGGTCTTGACCAAATCCGTAAAAGCCATCGCGGAGCTGCCAATCCTCGGTTTTTTGGATAAGTTTTTGGGAGCTTTACTGGGAGCAGCGCTCGCACTGATCATCTTCCATGCAGTTACGGCAGCTGCACAGATGGGCTATCTTGGAAAGGTCGGAGAGATCATCAACAAGGATGTGGCTGACAGTGAGCTGCTCACATATTTAAGGAAGCTTGATCTGATCGAGCTGATAATGGGACTTAAGGATACTGTCTCGGATAAGATTTCACAGGTATAGATATTTTGAAGGAATGAGGATTTAAATGAATTACGAGATCATAGGAATAATCGCAACATCTTTTATAGTGCTGGCATTTACAAGAAACGGTGAAAAACAGATACGGATACTGGATCTGGTCGGAGCCATGCTTTTTGTTGTATACGGTGCATTGATACATTCATTCAGCACAATACTGTTAAACGGAATACTGATAGGTGTACAGGTATTCAAACTGTACAGAATGAGAAATGAAGTAACGGCAACGGAAGAATAAAAAAGACAGAGGGCAAAAGCCCTCTGTCTTTCTCTTTAGTCCTTTATCATAGCTTCCGCTATGTTTCTTACCAGTGCGAACAGCAGCCCTGCTACTGCCCAAATGATCCATGACAGATGCCATGCTCCGGTCAGAAAACTGGTGACAAGATATATGATCACTATAAGGATCCAGTATGAACTTGAAAGTGTTTCAAGTTTTTTATTCTTGCGTTTCTTTTTAGGAGTGTAATCATCAGTCTGAAGAAGGATCTTGTATGAGCTGTATACTGCACATACCGAAATGAAAAGGTAAACAGCTATACCAACAAGTATGAGTGTCAGACATACCATACATATCACAACTATGGAAGGAGCTTCCATTACAGATGTAATCACAACCGGTACACCGCTTAATACACAAAGCAAAACACCGAGAGTAAGAGCTTTTGTATTAGACGGTTCATACTCTGCAAGTCTTTCCTTAGCCATACCGTCTACACCATATGCCGTTTCAAAAGCTTCTTCCTCAAGAAACTTAAACTTCACGAGCTGTCCACTGTTTGAAACAAATATATAGATCGCAGTCGCAATCTGAATAAACATGAATAACACACCAATGACTGTGGCAGCTTTTTCCGTTAGGATATTGGGGTAATCTGACGAAATTCCAGCGAGCAGTACCAGTATGACAGGACATGTTATCATAAGGAAAACTCCGATACCGATCTTAGGGAAAATCTTTTTTCTTAAAGATATAAATTCTGATGCTTCCTCAAGGGTAACCTTTCTAAGTGATTCATGTGAATCATCATCTAAAGGTTTTATTTCATTATTTCCATCAGGTTCAAGTTCATCCTTTAATAAGTAATCAGTGCTTACGCTGAATATTTCAGCCATCTTTAGTATCTTTTGAAGATCTGGTACACTCTGTGCACCTTCCCATTTGGAAACAGACTGTCTTGAGACATTTAGCATATCTGCAAGTTCTTCCTGTGACCAACCGTTTTTCTTTCTTTCATTAATGATCTTGTCAGCTAAAATCATATTCTCCTCCTTTTAGGTAAATGCGATTGATTTGTATCTGTTCGAACAACCTGAATATATCAGTTTAAGCAGTTGCATACCATAAAGTCGGCCTTTCAATCTGTCAACTGACGGTTGCAAACGGTCAAAATCAACGATATTTTGCCCAAATGAATTATAACATGAGAAAACTGTAAAAAGTTGTTGAATTTGTTATCTATAAATGCTATTATAAAAACCCACCCCTTTTATATAGAAAAAAGGGAAAAAAGTCTTGACTAAGGCACAACTGCATGATACTATATCAGAGTTGCGTCTAATGACAAAACAAAAATGAACTTTGACAAATAAACAGCAATGCAACCCTGAAAATTCTAATAAAAATGGTCAGGTTTAGACCATGAGTTTTAGAGATTCAGAACAAAAACCAAGTAAAGATTTGGAAAGCTAACGTTTTCTGAACAGAATCAAAAAGTGTCTGGGACTTGTACCCGCACCGTAACCGGTGGGGCTACGTCTAAAGTCCAGTGGACATAGGACATTATTTAACAT
>JAEEGJ010003070.1_pt1 | contig 69179 bp, 66 predicted proteins | sample 8958761 | NCBI WGS metagenome assembly JAEEGJ01 (sample SAMN16246546, study PRJNA631951) | gut metagenome | biome: gut microbiome; feature: rumen; material: RS-attached | host: Bos | place: Iran: Karaj | collected 2018-10 | reverse complement strand
GGGGCTATTTTTCAGCGTTAAACGCGGATTAGTTCATGATTGTAACTTCAGTTTCCTTATCAAAGAGGTGAATCTTGTATGGATCCATAACAACCTTGATTGTATCGCCTGTTCTTGCTGTTGTTGTAGGAGCAACTCTTGAAGTGAGTGAAACGCCTTCACAGTTGAGGTAGAGGTATGTTTCAGCACCCATCATTTCTGTAAGTTCAACTTCACAGTCAACAACACCAGTTGTAGCGTTCTGGAGGTACATTGGTTCGTCGTGAATGCTTTCAGGACGGATACCAAGTGTGATTTCCTTATTTACATAGCCTGCAAGCTGAGGAGCGTTCTGAGCCTTTTCAGGTGGTACTACGATTGTGTATTTAACGCCCTTTGAAAGCTTAGAATCAGCTGAACCGAATTCAACATAGTAAAGAAGATTTGTAGGATCCTGTCTGAGAACAGCATCAATCATGTTCATCTGAGGTGATCCAAGGAAGCCAGCAACGAACTTGTTTGTTGGGTAGAGGTAGAGGTTCTGAGGTGTATCGATCTGCTGAACGAAACCATCCTTCATAACTACGATTCTGTCACCCATTGTCATAGCTTCTGTCTGGTCATGTGTAACGTAGATAAATGTTGTACCGAGCTTCTTGTGGAGCTTTGAAATCTCTGTTCTCATCTGAGCACGGAGCTTAGCATCGAGGTTTGAGAGAGGTTCGTCAAGAAGGAATACCTGTGGCTGACGAACGATACAACGACCAAGAGCAACTCTCTGACGCTGACCACCTGACATAGCCTTTGGCTTTCTTTCGAGGAGGTGTGTAAGGTCGAGGATTCTTGCAGCTTCTTCAACCTTGCGTGCGATCTCTTCCTTTGGTACCTTTCTGAGCTTAAGGCCGAAAGCCATGTTCTCAAAAACAGTCATGTGAGGATAGAGAGCGTAGTTCTGGAATACCATTGCGATATCTCTGTCCTTAGGAGCGATATCGTTTACAAGACGATCGCCGATGTAGAGCTCACCCTCTGAGATCTCTTCGAGACCAGCGATCATACGGAGAGTAGTTGACTTACCGCATCCGGAAGGTCCTACAAGAACAATAAACTCCTTATCTCTTATCTCTAAATTAACATCCGAAACTGCTACTACGCCGCCCGGATATTTCTTATAAATGTTTTTAAGTGTTAAGCCTGCCATTTGGTCCAGTCCTCCAGTTCAAATATAAAGTGCCGATATTCTTTCTTTACAGTATCAGCTATGATAATATAATAACACAATTCAGATATAATTTCAAGTTGCTAAATTGCCAAAGTTACAACTCTTACTTTATTAGATTTGCCGAAAAAACAGGGGAAAATTCACTGCAAAAAGCATCGAAATCCCTTGGTTTGAACAAGTTTTCAACATCTTTGTGCAATAATTCCATACACTCTCCGATTGCCAGTTTTTCGGGCAAAACGAGCCCTCCGAGGGATACTCTCATCAAAACTTCTACATGATTGCCTACAGCGACGAACATTCTTTTAACTTGGTGATATTTTCCTTCACAGATTTCTATAAATGCCAGTTTATCGCTGTTTTCAGCCTGTTTTAGCTTTGCCGGGAGACAGGTTTCTCCGTCAGATAAAATTATATTTTTTTTGAATATGTCAATATATTTATTTTCAAATGGTCTGTCAAGTTTCACAATATAGATCTTAGGCACATGACTGCGCGGAGAAAGCATCTTATGAGCGAGCTCTCCATCGTCTGTTATCAGCAGGGCTCCGAGTGAATCCTTATCCAGTCTTCCTGCCGGAAACAAGCCTTTTGTACGCATTTCAGGCGGCACAAGTCCAAGCACTGTCGGGCCGTCTTTTTCGTCTGTTGAGCACACATAACCTGCTGGTTTATTAAGCAAAATATACCTGTGTTTTTCGATTCTTAAAACCTGTCCGCAGACCTCAACTGAGTCCTTTTCGGGATCTATCTTTATATCAGCTTTTTTGGCTGTTGCTCCTCCGACCTTGATATTTCCGCCGGCAGCAAGCTGTTTAATCTGACTGCGGCTGTATTCGGTACGCTCGGATATAAACTTGTCAAGTCTGATATTCGGCATAATTTTCTCCCTTCAGCATATTAATTAGTAAATGATCCAGCCTGTACCGGCTGGAAAGGAGGTATATATGAAAAAAGTATTATTCCTGTTAGCTTCTGCGGCTGTGCTTACAGCTGCAATATTCATAGTTCCTGCAAGGAACAGCGAAAACAGCAGCATTTCCGAAAGAGTACACGTTGCAGCGGCAACTGTTTCCGAGCGAATAGATTATTTTGCATCACATGGCTGGGAAGTCGAGGAAATAGCCGGCAAAGATGTTTCTATCCCTCAGGAATTCTCTGATGTATACGAGGAGTATGCCTCCATACAAGACAAACAGGGGCTTCCTCTGCGTGAATACGCCGGAAAAAATGCAAGGCTGTATGTCTATGAGGTAAAAAATTACAGCCCCGAAAACAGAAAAATGCTCGCGGAGCTGCTGGTCTGTGACAACACAGCTGTTGCTTCTATGGTATACAGTGAGGACGGCGGTTCTGTACGGCTCGCCGTCAGCTGATGACATCGCTCTTTTCAAATTCGCTTATTGCGGCTACAAAGCTGTCTATATCCGTGAAATCCTCATATACAGAGGCAAATCTGATATAAGCAACCGGATCTATATCTCTCAGCTGTTCAAGAACTTTCTCGCCGATCTCTTTTGATTTTATGGTAGTTTTGAGGTTATCAGCGCAGTAGTTTTCCACATAGTCTGCGATAGCCTCTACCTGTATCCTTGTGACAGGTCGCTTCTTGATAGCAGTAAAAATGCCCTTTATCAGCTTTGACTTGTCAAACGGCTCAAAGCCGCCGGAGCGCTTTTCCACCATAAGAAGCGGAACTTCTACAACTTCATATGTCGTAAATCTGCTGCCGCATTTTGTACACTCTCTGCGGCGCTTTATTTTTTCGTCATTTGGTCTTGAATCTATTACCTTTGAATCGTCAAATCCGCAATAAGGACATTTCATACTTTTTGCTCCCCACCATAAGGCTCAGTCATTTTATTCAGAATATTATAGCTTGATATAAGGTCACTTATGCCGCCGAATGCTGTACGGTAAAGTTCAAGAATAACTGCACAGTCAGGGCTGACCTTGCTGAGCTTTTCAAAAAACTGCTTGAATCTGAAGCTGCCTTTTCCTATAAGCATACAGTCTCCCATTTCACCGGAATCACTGATGTGTACGTGTTTAATCTTATCACCGGCAGCATCAATGAATCTGAAAGGATCCTCTCCGGCTCTGACAGCCTGCTTTGTATCAAGCAGAAATGCAAATTCGTCCCCGAGCATCTTGGATATATCCCTGATATAAGCCGAGGAACTGCTCTGACAGCGCGAAACATTCTCGACAGCAACGGTTACTCCGAATTCTTTTCCAAGGCGATAGAGTCTGCTGTATCTTTCACAGTAGAGTTCCTTGGTCTTTGCGGCCTTTCCGCCGTGAAATACGAATATCTCAGCGCCGACAGTATTCATAAAGCTGAAATAGTGCTTATAGTATTCCAGCATATCTTCTATACGCCTTTCGTAGTCCGAAAAGAGCATCATCTGCTCCATTTCGCAAGTAAACGGATGAACAGACCTGCATTTTATATCAAATCTTTTCAACAGGTTCGCACAGCCGTGTGCAAAACCTTTTTTCAGCTCTGAGTGGGTGTTAATGAATATCTCAACACACGAAACACCGTTCACAGCAAGATCGTACAGACTTTCTTCCAAAGGCTTGGGATACAGACAGGCAGTTGAAACTCCGGCTATCATATTATCCCCCCTCTGAAATGCTGCCGACAGTTATCTGTCATTACAGAAATATTATAACATATTTTCAGTAAAATAGCAAGAATCTTTCCTGAAATATCAGTTAACACAGCACATTTTTTCTCCTCCGTCATATAATACAGCGGAGGTGTGTGGATTTGTACAAAGAGTTGATCCTTTCCCTTATCGTGAGCGTAGATACATACCTTGCGGCAGCGGCTCTGTGCAACAGCGCTATCAGTATACCTTTGCGTTCTGCGGTGCTGATAAATGCTGTCAGTGCGGCTGTTCTCGGTATTTCTATAAAAATATCCTCTCTTCTTGGCAATATACTACCGGCAGATTTATTTCACAAGTGCGGGGCTGCTTTGCTGACCGCTATCGGCCTGCTGACCATATTCAAGAGCCTTGTCCGAAGCATAACACGGAAACTCTCACAAAACGGCGGTATATCTCTGAAAACAGACAAAGGATCCCTTGTAGTAAGGCTTTATCTTGATGATACTGCCGCAGATATTGACGATTCAAAGATGCTTTCGCCGCCGGAAGCCTTTGCGCTCGCACTTGCGAGTTCACTTGACTCCGCTGCGACAGGTCTCGGTTCGGGAAGCAGCGGCATTGAACCGATGACAGTTACAGGAGCTGCCTTTATATGCGGCTGTGCAGCGCTGTTTTTCGGCAGTCTTACCGGAAGATATATATCAAAGCTTGACCATGATCTTTCCTGGATAGGAGGAGTATTGCTGATAGTGTTCGCCTTTATTATCTGATGTATATTATTCCGCAAACAAAAAAGGGCGATTAAATATCGCCCTCATTCATAACATATAAACAACTATTTCCGGTGCGTTGAAGAGCCTCAATTTACCGAGACCAGCCGATACAAGCAGCCTTGTTCTGCCAAATTTGTACACGCCTTTTGCGTTTTTCGGGAAGAACTTTCGTTCCGGAGAGAGAATAGCTTTTCCGAACAGCCTTACTATTCCGCCGTGAACGTGTCCGCTGAACACCCAGTCCGCGCCCCACTCAGCATAAGCTTCACCAAAAAAGGGATTATGCGCCATAAGAAGAACTTCACCCTTTGGACACTCGCCAAGCAATTCTGTTATACCATCGGTAGTTATTTTTTTTAGGTCACGGTAACCGCCATCTTTTTTATACACTTCGTAGTCTTCTAAAAGGCCGAATATCGTTATATCTCTATCCTTTATCTCAGTCCTGATCATTTCATTTCTGAGCAGAATAACATCTGTTTTCCCGATAGTCTGCAAGAACTCCTCCTGTTTTTCCGGAGGAAGGCTCTGCTCATGGTTGCCCATTATCATATAGACCGGGGCTATCCTGCAAAGGCTGTCGAGAGTACGCTTTACAGCTAAAAAATCTGTTTCAGTCCTTGATACTATATCTCCGCTGAAAATTATCACGTCCGGAGATTCTTGCTCAACGGCTTTGCAGAGACGCGAATTATCCTTACCAAAACGCCTTTTGTGCAGGTCGGACAGGTGGACGGCTTTTATTTTGCCGCCCAGCTCCTCGCGTCTCACGCGCAGCATTATCTTGTTCTCGATGAAAGCATATACTGCAAACGCAGCAATTACTACAAGTATAAAGTTTACCACTTGTAATTATTCATCGTCGGAGTCAGCTTCATCAGCTTCTATCACGACTTCGTTCTGCTCCTCAAGTGCAGCCTCAGCTTCTGCTTCCTTAGCCTGTTCATCTGTGAGCTGCTCGACCTTTTCAGTCTCGGCAGAATCGTCGTGCTCAGCACGGGTAAACGCAACTACCTGTGCGCCCTCGTTGACCTTCATAACACGAACGCCCTTTGCGATACGTCCCATTATTCTGATGTCGCTGGTGAGTATTCTGATGATGATACCGTCGCTGGAAACGAGGATTATATCGTCTTCCTCGTCAACTATCTTGATACCGCAGACATATCCGCGGACGTCATCAACCTTGTAGTTTGTAAGACCGAAGCCGCCGCGATTCTGGATACGGTAGCTTTCGAGCTCTGTACGCTTTCCGTAGCCGTTTTCTGTAACGGTAAGCAGAGTTGCACCGTCGCGGACTCTTGCCATACTAACAACATAGTCGCCGTCACGGAGCTTGATAGCTCTTACACCGTGAGCAGAACGTGAAAGCGGACGTATCTTCTCTTCCTCAAGACGGATTGCCATACCGTTTCTTGTAGCAACAAAGAGCTGTGCATCGCCCTCTGTCATACGAACGCCTGCTATCTCATCGCCCTCATCAAGGCCGATAGCGATAAGACCGTTCTTGCGGACATTCTTGTAGAGTGAAAGGTTAGTTCTCTTTATCTTGCCATTCTTTGTGACCATTACGATGAACTTCTCATCGCTGAAATCTGTGGTCTTTATCATAGCAGCTATCTTTTCACCGTCAGTAAGAGGAAGAAGATTGATAAGGTTGAATCCTCTCGAAGCCTTTGAACCGTCCGGTATCTCATAGCATTTCAGCTTGTACATGATACCCTTGTTGGATATGAAGAGAATATTGTCGTGAGAACCGCAGATGAACATTTCCTCTACAAAGTCCTCCTCGCGCTGCTTCATACCTGTAATACCACGGCCGCCGCGGCGCTGAGTCTTATACTCTGCAACAGGCATACGCTTGATATAACCGTTGTTTGTAAGAGTAACAACACAGTCTTCCTCGGGGATAAGATCCTCGATGTCAACTTCACCGCTGACATTCTCGATGTCAGTACGGCGCTTGTCACTGAACTTCTTACGGATAGCGTTGAGATCTTCCATAATGATAGCATAAACGCGGTTAACGTCTGCGAGTATATCCTCATAGTCGGAGATCTTTGTGAGAAGTCCGAAGAGTTCATCGGTTATCTTCTGTCTTTCAAGACCTGTGAGCTGTCCGAGACGCATCTGAACGATAGCTTCAGCCTGTTCCTCTGATAGACCTGTCTGAGCTTCGATATGCAGACCTGTGAGATCATACTGAGCGCGGTCAAGAAGTGCTGACATATCAACATCTTTGAAACGTTCTATCATCTTGTTCTTAGCTTCGGCGACAGTTGCGCTTGAACGGATTATAGCGATAACTTCGTCGATATAATCAGCAGCGAGCACGAAGCCCTGTAATATGTGAGCACGTTCAAGAGCCTTTTTAAGGTCGAAGCGTGTTCTTCTCTGAATAACATCTACCTGGAAATCAAGGTAGTCCTGGAGCATCTGCTTCAGAGTGAGTATCTTAGGTTCGCCGTTAACAAGGGCGAGCATGATGATACCAACTGTGTCCTGGAGCTGTGTGAGCGCAAAGAGCTTGTTGAGAACTATCTCAGGGATAGCGTCCTTCTTCAGCTCAATAACAACTCTCATACCGTCCTTGTCGGACTCGTCGCGGAGATCGTAGATACCTTCTATCTTCTTATCGCGGACAAGCTGTATAATGCTCTTGAGCAAGCGCTCTTTTCTGAGCATATAAGGAATCTCGTCAACGATGATGCAGTTTCTGCCCTTTATCTCCTCAAAATGAGTACGGCTGCGGAGTATTATCTTGCCCTTTCCGGTAGCGTACGCTGCACGGATACCGGCTCTGCCCATAATAATACCGCCGGTAGGGAAATCAGGTCCCTGAATATGCTCCATGATCTGCTCAAGTGTGCAGTCCGGATCATCAATGAGGAGCTGTAATGCGTCAATAACCTCGCCAAGATTATGCGGCGGGATATTTGTTGCCATACCTACAGCAATTCCGACAGAACCATTTACAAGAAGGTTAGGGAAACGCGAGGGAAGAACAACAGGTTCTTTCAGACGGTCATCGTAGTTTGATGTAAAATCTACGGTGTCCTTGTTTATATCTGTGAGCATATCCAGCGTGAGCTTAGCCATTTTAGCCTCAGTATAACGATAAGCGGCAGGGCCGTCGCCGTCGATAGAACCGAAGTTTCCATGACCATCAACGAGCGGATAACGCATTGAGAAGTCCTGTGCAAGTCTTACAAGCGCGTCATATACAGACGCATCACCGTGTGGATGATAACGTCCCAGTACAGCACCGACTGTATCGGCACATTTACGATAAGGCTTTTCGGGAGTAAGTCCGTTTTCGTGAAGCGTGTACAGTATTCTTCTGTGTACAGGCTTCAGACCGTCTCTTACATCGGGAAGAGCTCTCGATACAATTACCGACATAGCGTAGTTGAGCATTGAATTCTGCATTTCTTCAACTAATTCGGTATTGATTATCTTTGAATTATCCTGATATAACAAATTCGTTACCTCCTAAAAGAGATTGCGTTTCTATTTTAAATTCGCAGCTATGCACTGGATCAACTGTGACCTTTGCATTGAACAGGTCTATACTTCCGCCTGTCCACTCATATCCTGAAGCAGTGCTTCTGTTATTCTTACATCCAATATTCGCAAGAAAAGTCTCAAGAGAAGAAATCCATACTGTTTTATTGTATTCATCAGTATTTCTTACCCTAAAGCAAATAGAAAATTTTCCGCTTTCGCTGTCCTTTCGCGCAAATGCTTTTATATTCTCGCCGTCTACTGCCATAAGACTCCTGAGAATTTTCATTGTTTAGTCCCTCTGACTATTTCAAGCTCCTTTTCAGAGAAACCCTCCTTCGGGAGTATGTAGAACATTTTCTTTCCTTCCATTATCAGGAAAAACTTCTCATATTCCAAAAGACCATAGCTGTCATCGAGCTTTACAACTGTCTTTTCAGGCATAGGATCAAATTCATCCGGAAGATCAGTCAGATCTGTATCTTCTTCGTCATTTTCCTCACCGTCTTCATCTGGAAGACTGACGGTCGAAATGTCTATATGATCATCGGCAATTCCCATCTTATATTCAGGCTCGCCGAGAGCTTTCATAGTTTCCGAGATATTAAGGAATAACCTGCGCGGATTATACCATTCCCTGAACGCAAATGCTATACATACCATTATCAGAAGATACACAAGTTTGTTATCCGGAGCTTTTACCGCTGCATACACAAAATCAGCAGCAAGTATCAGAAACAGAATAGTGAATATGATGCTCTTAGGATAAACGTATTTCTTCTGAAAAGCCTTGTATGCTTCCTTGAATGTCTCATGCGGGACCTTATATACTTTTTCGAGCTTGTAGTTTTCTTCCATATTGCTCTCCGTCATATATCAAGGTCCTGTGCGAACTTGGCGTTTTTCTCGATGAAGTTGCGTCGCGGCTCTACCTTATCGCCCATAAGTATGGTAAATATCTCATCAGCCTTGAGAGCATCCTCCATACCTATCTTGACGATAGTACGGCGTTCGGGATCCATAGTTGTTTCCCAGAGCTGTTCGGGATCCATCTCACCAAGACCTTTGTAACGCTGAACTTCAACGTCCTTGTACTTTCCGTCCTCGGAAAGCTCTGCTATATACCTGTCTCTCTCCTCGTCAGAGAAAGCGTAGCATATCTTCTTCTTGCGCTCAACTCTGAAAAGCGGCGGCTGAGCTATATAGACATTTCCGTTAGTGATAAGAGGTCTCATATAGCGGAAGAAGAATGTGAGAAGAAGTGTTCTGATATGCATACCGTCAACGTCGGCATCGGCCATGATGATGACTTTACCGTAACGAAGTTTCTCAATATCGAAGTCCTCGCCGATACCTGTTCCGAGAGCAGTTACGACAGGTTCAAGCTTATCGTTGCCGTAGATTCGGTCAATACGAGCCTTTTCAACGTTGAGCATCTTTCCCCAGAGAGGAAGTATAGCCTGATAGCGGCGGTCACGTCCTTGTTTTGCAGAACCGCCCGCAGAATCTCCCTCGACGATGTACACTTCAGTGTAGCGGTTGTCGCGTTCAGCGCAGTCAGCAAGTTTTTCTGGCATGGAGTTATTTCCGAACGCATTTTTCTTACGCTCGTTCTCTCTTGCACGCTTAGCAGCTTCTCTTGCTCTGTAAGCTGAAAGACACTTTTCAAAGATGATATTTGCAATATCAGGATTTTCCTCAAGGAAATTCATGAGCTTCTCAGTAACAAGTTTCTCAACAAAGGGCTTTACTTCGGGATTTCCGAGACGTCCCTTTGTCTGTCCCTCAAACTCACACTCGGTAAGTTTAACAGATACGATAGCTGTAAGACCTTCGAGAACATCATCCTTTTTAAGACTCTCTATTTCTTTCTTAGGAGCGTCCTTGCTCTTCTTTGAGCTCTCTTTTTCCTTGAACTTACCGAACTTCTTGCCGTACTCGTTGATTACCTTAACGAGTGCATTCTTGAAGCCGGTCTCGTGAGAACCACCGTCTTTAGTGTGAATATTATTTGCAAATGAAAGTATTACCGGATTATAGCTGTCGTTGTACTGAAGAGCTATCTCAGCGAATGAATCCCCCTGAGTTCCGGAAACATAGATTACTTCGCCGCTGAGCGACTCAAGTCCTCTTGTAGTATGTATATGCTCAACGAACTGGCGGATACCGCCTTCATAGTGAAGAGTTTCACCGATTACATTTTCGCTGTCGCGCTTATCAGTGAAAACTATCTTTATACCGGCATTGAGGAAAGCCTGTTCACGGAGTCTCTTGAGGAGTACCTCATAGTCATATACTGTGCTCTCGAATATCTCTCCGTCAGCCTTGAACATTACGGAAGTACCGGTCTCGTTCGTTTTGCCGATAGTCTTGAGCTGTTCGTCGTAATGGCCGCGTTCAAAGCGCTGGAACCATACATTCTCGCCGTCCTTGACAGTGAGCTCGAGCCATTCGGAAAGAGCATTTACGACGGAAGCACCAACACCGTGGAGACCGCCTGATACCTTGTATCCGCCGCCGCCGAACTTACCGCCGGCATGGAGGATCGTATAAACAACAGTTGCAGCTGATATTCCTTCCTTAGGGTGGATACCAACAGGTATACCACGTCCGTTATCGGAAACACGGATAACATCGCCGGGAAGTATCTCAACGGTTATCTCGGTACAGTATCCTGCAAGAGCTTCGTCTATGGAGTTGTCAACTATCTCGTAGACAAGGTGGTGGAGACCGCCGGGACCTGTCGAACCGATGTACATACCCGGTCTTTTGCGGACTGCCTCAAGTCCTTCCAGAACTTGTATGTCGTTTTCGTCATAATTATTCTGCTGACTCATTTTTTACCTCCAAAGGTTGTTTCAATTCATAATTCATAATGCAAAATTAATAATAATATTCGTTATTCCGCGTAATTACGCATTATGAATTACGAATTACGCATTAATATCAAAATCCGCCGTTTTCAAGGCGTTTACGGAGAGTTGCTGCTGAAAGCTGCGAGATATAGACCTTTTCTGTACCGTTTTTTACAGTTATGATAAAGCTTTTCGGCATCTCATAAGTGGTATAAACACAGTGGCGTTCCTTTTCTGCACGTTCAAGCAGTATCTTGGTACACTTTTCAACAGTTGTGTTCTCGATGTCGAAAACTCCAATTATCTCTCTTGTATCCACAGAGTAGTTATTCCCTATATGAAGATACATTGTCAGTTTCCTCCGTTATCCTGCCCTCGCTGATACGCAGTATCTTTCCCTTTATTTCTGGAAGAAGTGCGCTTTCATTCGGCGTTGTAAGAAAAACCTGCATATCTTTGATTATATCAAAGACGAATCTCTGACGATTCTCGTCAAGCTCGCCCATAACGTCATCGAGGAATATCACAGGGGAGTCCTTACAGCGCTTTGTGAATATCTCTGCCTGAGCAAGCTTCATAACAAGCGCTGCACTTTTTACCTGTCCCTGCGAACCAAAATCGCGTGCGCTGACTCCGTTTATCCTGATAACTATCTCATCGCGGTTCACTCCAGTATGCGTTGAACCGGTACGGATGTCATAATCCGACGTTTCTCTGAGTTTCTGATAATATCGCTCATATGCCTCGTTTCCGCAAGGCGTCCCGAAGTCCTCAGCCCGGAAAACGTTTGACCTGTATTCAAGCTCGAGTTCTTCCTCTCCGCCTGAAATAGTCCTGTAAAGTCTGCCGCATATCTCGTTGATCTTAGCGACATACTCATTTCTCATATACGATATTACTGAACCCTCATGAGCCGCCTGTCTGTCCCATATTTCAAGAATATCAGGCGATGTAGTGCCCTGCATTATACCTTTCAGCAGAGCATTTCTCTGATTCATGATAGCGTTATGCTTTGCTATGTGGACAACAAACACAGGATTAAGCTGTGAAGCCGCCATATCCACAAAATTCCTTCTTTTTTCCGGTGAACCCTTGATTATCTCAACGTCATCCGGTATGAAGGCTATACACTTGAAAACATCAAACAGCGCCCTTGTGCCTTTCTGCTTTACGCCGTTTAGCGTTATCTGCTTAGGAGAAGCCGCGCTTTTTATCATTTCGTAGATAATCTTCTGCTCACGGACACTGTCCCTGAGCTTTATCTTTGAACACATACGGTTACCGGTCAGGCATATGAAATCCTTTTCCTTTGAACCGCGGAAGCTCCTGCAGCCGGAAAGTATCCACATTGCCTCAAGCAGATTTGTCTTGCCCTGAGCATTTGGTCCAACGATGATATTATACTTAGGATCGGGCTCAAAGGATATACCGCTGAGGTTCCTGAAACCGTCTATATCGGCGTAGGTGACTATCACTCCACCGTTACCTCGTTATCATCGAGAGAAACTGTGTCGCCGGGACGTATTTTCTTGCCTCGCATAGTGCAGACCTCGCCGTTTACGAGAACTTCACCATTCTGAATGAGAGTTTTAGCCTCTCCGCCGGAACCGACCATTGACGCAAATTTGAGAAGAGCATCAAGCTTGATGAATTCCGTAGTTATTTTTATTGAATTTTTACTCATTAAGATCACCTGTTATTTTCTTCTTTTTCTTTCAACTATCTTCAGAGTATTGAGATCAAGACCGTATTTTCTTGCAAAATCTCTGTTCAAAGACACAGCGTACTTGTAATAGCTCGGATCCTCAGAACAGTAATTATAGGCAAATTTGACGCTGCCTTTTATTTTTCTGCGGATAGTGAGTTCAGCAAGCTTACGTCCGAGATATTTTGAAGCAAGTGCAAGCAATATACCGGCTATTATCAGTATTACCTCAAGTTTTATCCAGTCTGAATCTACTTTATAGCGCAAACCGAATATCTTGACATTTTTCTTCTGTACAACTCTCGCAAATACAAGCAGCGCACCAAGTACAGCCGCAGTAAGCACCGCAAGAGCTGATATAACGCCCGTCACCCAGGAAAAAACAGTAGCAGCCTTTGCATGAGGAAATGTTCTGTATCTCATAGTCTCAACTCCCTGCTGTAAGATGATCAGAGGTATTTTCTGTGATTTTTAGTTGATTATCAGTTTTTGAGCTGTATTGGCATAATGAGGAATATGTAGCTCTCACCCTCGAGCGGAAGCATCTCTATGACCTTCATAGCGCCGTTGAAGCGAACTCTTACCTTGTCGCCCTCAGCAGCTCTGAGTGCTTCGAGCATAAGCTTGTTATTAAAGCCGATAGTAACTGTTTCACCCGAAATATCAGCGGAGATAGCATCATTTATCCTGCCTATACCGGTCTTACAGTTGATCTTCATAACACCGTTGCCTACTTCACAGCGGATAGGTGACTTGTTCTTGTCGTCGATAAGAAGTGAACATCTTTCAAGACAAGTAGCAAAATCTCTCTTGTTTATGATGACTTCTGTTTTAAATCCGTTGGGGATACTGAGCTTATAGTTATGGAAAGCACCCTCGAGAAGACGTGAAATAACAATTACATTGTCAAGCTCGAAGATGATATGTCTGTCATTGGTGAATATCTTGCAGACCTTCTCATCATCATCCTTGATGAGAGTTGAGAGCTCGAGAAGAGCCTTCTTAGGTACTACAAAGTGATAATTCTCGCTGCAGTCTGTCAGTTCGTTTCTGATAGCAAGACGGAAACCGTCGATAGCTACGAGATTGAAGCTGCCGTTTTCTATATCGAAAAGCTCTCCTGTGAGAACAGGCTTGCTCTCATTGAGAGAAGCTGCATAGCTTGTCTGAGTTATCATTGAACGGAGAACTGTCTGCTTTACAGTAAAGCAACGCTCTGAATCGACCTTCGGGAGATCGGGGAACTCATCCGCCGACATTCCAGAAAAGCTGCACTCTGTAGCGCTGCAAGAAATATTTATAACAAGATCGTCACTTACATCGAAAGTAATATCGCTGCCTGACATACGTCTTGTGAACTCATTGAAAAGACGTGCGCTTACGACGAATTCGCCCTCTCCTTCAGTTTCAGCACTGATAGAAGTACGGACGCCCATTTCAAGGTTATATGCAGTAAGCTCAACGCTTCCGCTGCTTATTCTGACCTTAATTCCTTCAAGAGCCGGTATAGTTGATTTAGGGGATACGGCTCTGGATACGTTGCCGATAGCTTCGCTGAGAGCGTCTTTGCTGCAAATGAATCTCATTGTTTGGTTACCTCCGGTAAAACTTGCATTGTCCGCTTTGAAATGAAATGATACAAATGCGGAGCAATATGAATGATATGATATGAATAGATATAATTGTTGTTATAGTATAGTCGGTGGAAAAGTCAGGACATACTTCAAACCGCGCAGGACAGCCTTAAACTCGTCCACAATGCGCTGTTGTCATATCTTGGAAAAATGTGATAAACTCTTTTCAGAGGTCTTTTTAGTGTGGAAGCAGTGAAAAGATGTTGAGTATAAGTTGAGAAAAATGTTGATTGACCGGAGCTGAAATTTCCGCCGTCTGAATTTTCCAAAAAGTGTTGAAGTTGAAATGTGACCTGATGTTGAAAAACGATTTCCGAGGAAATTTTTCCGCACAGAATACAGAATGAATCACGAAATAGTTTTTAACACAGTGTTGAAAACTATGTTGATATACAGGTTTTCAACTTTTTTAACGTTAACAGATCACACCTTGCTCTTGTCGCGTATGTTCTTGATAATGTCATCGACAAGGCTCTTGAGGTTAGGATCCTTTGCCATAGCATCGCCGACGCTTGTAACAGAGTAGACGATGGTAGAGTGGTCTCTTCCGCCGAATTCAGTGCCGATAGAAGCAAGAGGCATCTGTGTTATCTCACGTACAACGTAGATAGCTACCTTACGTGCAATAGAGATCTGAGCGGAACGCTTGTTGGAGCGTATATCCTCTGCGGAAACGCCGTAAACGGTGGATACCTCAGAGATTATCTTTTCAACTGTGATCGGGATAGGCTGCTCGTCTGTGAGAACGTCTCTGATAACGCTCTGAGCCATTGAAATGGTTATCGGGCTGCCTGCGAAGTGATTGAGAGCCTTGAGGCGTACAACTGCGCCTTCGAGCTGACGGATATTTGATTTAAGGCGATTTGCCATAAACTCAGCGACCTCGCTGGGCATTTTGAGTTCTAAGAGCTCGGACTTTCTGTTGATGATAGCGAGTCTTGTCTCATAGTCAGGAGCTGAAATATCAGCGATAAGACCGCCCTCAAAACGTGTTCTGAGTCTTTCTTCAAGTGTAAGGAGTTCCTTCGGGGGCTTATCTGATGTGATAACGATCTGTCTGCCCTCCTGGTGGAGCTTATAGAATGTGTGGAAGAATTCCTCCTGCATACGTTCTTTTCCTGAGAAGAACTGTACGTCGTCTATGAGGAGGATATCGGCATTTCTGTATTTGTCGTGGAAATCAGAGATAAGACCGTTGTTGAGAGCGTTTACGAGGTCGCTTCCAAAGGTCTCACTGGTAACGTACACGATGTTGAAATCCGGGTGGTTCTTTCTTACTTCGTTAGCGATAGCTGTGATAAGGTGAGTCTTGCCCATTCCGGAAGGACCGTAGATAAACAGCGGGTTGTAGTCAGGAACAGCCTTTTCGCCGCAGTTCTTTGCAACTGACTTACTGCAGGCAAGCGCAAACTCATTGGATCTGCCCTCGATAAAGGTATCGAAAGTATAGTCATAGTTAGCAAATTTATAGGTCTTTTCGAGCTCAGCGTGCTTCTGCTCGAGCTCGTCGTCGGTCGGGACCTTTATCTTATTTGATTCATCGCTCTCGCTCTTGATTATGACTTTTACATCGAATCCAAGTATATTAAGGAACGCTTCTTCAAGTATATCGCCGTATTTATTTGAGACTATATCTCTCTGAAAATCGGTCTGAACAGTAAAAACAGCTTCAGAACCATTGAAGCTTACGGGTTTCATCTGATCGATCCATGTAGTTATTGCAATTGCGGGGATATTTTTCTGAAGGCAGTATTTCTTTACATTTTCAAAAACTTCCTCAAACGAATTCATTTTAGACCTCCGTAGAAATTGTAGCTGGGAAAGAAACGATACTTCCCTATAATAATAATATACATATATTATAGCATATCGTCTCAGAAATTGCAAGCGATTTTCAATGTGAAAGATTTAAAAATTAACGGCTGTTCTCAACATAAACTCACAAATTGTTGAAAACTGTGTTGAATTACAGGTATAAAACAGGCTTATCCACGCCAGAATCGGTAATGAAAATGTTGAAAGGCAATGTTAAAAGCTATTTTGACGATTTTTACGGCATAAAAGCATCGTCAGCCTTTTAAGTGAATTGGGACAAAATTTCCGCTTGGCTGTCAACGGGCTATTGGTAAAAAAACTGAAAATCCCACTTTTTTCAGAAAATTTTTTCAAACCGCTTGACATACGCATTATTTTAAGTTATAATCTATTAGTGTAATGCTGACAAGTATGTCCGCATGTCCTACAACTATAAGAATATCCCCCGGATATTCTCAGTTATATCAACAGAGCAGAGAGGAGGATCTCATAATGAAAAGAACATACCAGCCTAAGAAGCTCCACAGAAAGAAAGAGCACGGCTTTATGAAGAGAATGTCTACTAAGAACGGCAGAAAGGTTTTAGCTCGTAGAAGATCTAAGGGCAGAGCAAGATTAACTCACTAACGACGCTGACCACAAAATCTATTTTTGTGGTCTTTTTTGTTAATTTTTATGGTATTTTTATGCTTTATACGGAAATTTTGAATGATAACAGAGATTTTCTCGCTCTATATAAGAAGGGCAGATATTCAGCCTGTAAATATTCTGTGATATATGTCAGACCAAACGGCAGACCTTATAATCGTCTCGGTATTACCGCGGGCAAAAAGGTCGGAAATGCCGTGTGCCGCAACAGAGCCAAGAGACTGATCCGTCTGGCTTACCGTCAGAATGAGATAAGCCTTCCTGTCGGCATGGATATAGTCATAGTTGCGAGAACTCAGCTGTGTGAAGTTAAATCGCAGGAGTACTGCGCTTATATGGAAAAATACGGCGTCACCGAAATAAATAAGATGTTCAGGAGCTTTGATCCTGCAAACAGAAAAAAATGAGGTATATCGCTGTCCTTCTGATCAGGTTTTATCAGAAGTGTATTTCTCCGCTTTTTCCGGCAAAATGCAAGTATCATCCTACTTGCAGCAGCTATGCTCTAACGGCTTTTAAGAGATTCGGCTTCATAAGAGGCTTTCTTCTTGCCGGGTGGAGGATACTGCGCTGTAATCCATGGTCCATGGGAGGATTTGATCCCGTTCCGGAAAAATTTACGTTTAAAGTCAGAAAGTATCATTACCAGGACATAGCGCCTGACGATCTTGATTAGAATCAGGATGACAATAAAACGACTATGAGGGATGAACTTTGAACGCACTTTATGATATTGTCGGTATCCCCTTCGGATACCTTATGATGCTTATTTACCATTTCGTTAATAACTATGCTGTGGCTATCATATTATTCACGGTAGTCACCAAGCTTATTCTTCTTCCGGTAAATTACAAAACGCAGAAAAACGCAGCTCGTATGCAGCTGTTGAGCCCAAAGCTCGAAAAGCTCCGCAAGAGCTATTCAAATAACCCCCAGCGTCTTCAGGAAGAACAGCAGAAGCTGTATATCCAGGAAGGCATAAACCCAATGGGAAGCTGTCTTCCGGCTTTTATACAGATGTTTCTCCTCTTCGGAGTTCTCGACGTTGTATATAAGCCTATCACACACATTCTCAGATTCTCAAAGGGCGTAAGAAGCGAAGCTGCTAAAATAGCAGGTACTAAGCTCTCTAACCTCAGATGTGAGCTTAAAATTATGAGTGACCTCAGTGATGAGCCTTCAAAATATGCACATCTTAGTGACGGATTCCTTGACAAGGTCCGTGATTTCAATACGAACTATACCGTTTTCGGTGCAAACCTCGGTAAGGTTCCTTCCTTACATGTAGACTGGCACAACAGTGAGTCAATAATACTTTTCTGTATTCCGATACTCGCGGGACTTGCACAGCTCCTGTCATCAGTTTACAGCCAGATGCATCAGAAGAAAGTAAATCCTAATATGCAGGGCGGCGGATGTCTTACATTCATGATGTATTTCTTCCCCCTCCTCTCAGTATGGTTCGCATTCAGCGTACCTGCAGGTGTTGGTTTCTACTGGATCTGGTCCGCATTCTTCTCATTCATCATAACCTTCTGCCTCAATCAGTACTTTACTCCCGAGCGTACAGAGGCTATCAATGAGAAGGAAAAAGAAAAAATTCGTATCTACGCTGAAAAGCACCCTGAAAAGAAAACTTTCATGCAAAAAATGCTCGAACAGCAGGAACTTGCTAATCAGCAGAATGCTGCTAAGAACGGCAAGAAGTCAGGCAATTCCAAGGCTTCTCGTTCTGAGATAAAGAAGTATGACCGCGATAAGATCAAGGAAGCAAGAAAGCGTATGGCTGAAAAGTACGGCGATATTTACGACGATACTGATAATGATTTTGATGAGGATTGATTCCTCAGGGAGGTATAAATATGACTGAAATCTTTACAGCAAAAACAGTAGAAGAAGCAAAAGCACTCGCAGCAAAAAAATTCGGCAAAAGCGAAAAAGAGATCAGATTTGAGATCATTGAAGAAGGTAAAAAAGGTATCCTTGGTCTCGGAGCTAAAGACGCAAGAGTAAAGGCGACTATTGCGTCAGCAACAGCTGAAAAGACAGCTCCCGCTGCTAAGCCGGCTGAGACTGTCAAGGCAGCTCCGGCACCTGAGAAGAAGGCTGAGCCAGTTGATGAAAAGCCTGCAGCACCTGTTGCTGCTCCTGCAGAAGCAAAGACAGAAAGCACAGAAGTTGCTGAGCCTAAGGATGATGAAGAGGATTACTCCCTCGATAAGTTTACACTTATTGAAGACGAGTCACTCGTTGAGCCTAAGGTAAAGATCGCAAGAGACTATATTACAAGCATTTTAAGAGCTATCGGTGTTGATGCTGAGTATAAGATATACCAGAACGAGACCGGTGCTATAATCAATATCGAGAGCGACAACAACGGTACTATCATCGGAAGACGCGGCGAGACTCTCGACGCTATTCAGTACCTCTGCTCTATCATCGCTAACAAGGGCGACAAGGATTATTACAGAATTACAATTGACTGTCTCGGTTACAGAAGCAAGCGTAAGGATACTCTTGAGCAGCTTGCTGCTAAGGTAGCTAAGTCTGTTCTCAGAACAGGCCGTTCACAGCCCCTCGAGCCCATGAACCCCTATGAGAGAAGAGTTATTCATTCTGCTATCTCAAAGATAGAAGGTGTTTCTTCAAAGTCTGTTGGTGAAGAACCTTACAGAAAGATCATCATTTCTTCTAACAACCCCAGAAGAAATGACAGACGCCGTGATGACCGCAGAGGCGGCGGCAGAAGAAATGACCGCAGAAACAACAATAGAAATCATGACAGAGAGGTAAATATGGAGCGCAGATCCGTTGACCTTTCTACAAGTTTTGAAAAAGACTACAAGAGACCTAAGCCGGAAGATACAATGGAGGGCGGTCTCTACGGTAAAATAGAACTTTAATTCGTACAAGGGGCGGTTTGTCCGCCCTGAATATTTTATTCAACGGCAGCTTTGCCGTTGTTTTTTTAGGAGTGGTAATTTTGTCAACTATCGCAGCTGTTTCAACTCCAAATGCGGCTGGCGGCATAGCTGTTATAAGAATATCCGGAGAGAAAGCTCTTGAAGTTGCAGACAGGATATTCACATCTGTAAGCGGAAAAACAGCTACTGAAATGGAAGGCTATACCTGTGCTTACGGTATAGCTCACGATGGCGAAGAAAGGCTCGACGACTGTATTCTGACAGTCTTCCGTGCCCCTCACAGTTATACAGGTGAGGATACGGCAGAGATCTCGTGCCACGGTGGTATATATGTTTCAAGACGAGTTCTCAGGGCGGCTATTGCTAATGGTGCTGATAATGCACTTGCAGGAGAATTCACCAAGAGAGCATTTCTAAATGGAAAGATTGACCTTACTCAGGCTGAGGCTGTTATGGATGTCATATCCGCAAGGAGTGACCGTGAACTCAGAATGGCTGAGGAACTCCGTCAGGGTGCGGCTTTCAAACGAGCTGAGAAGTGTTCTGAAAAGCTCATGAAGATTCTAGGAGACCTTGCCGCCTGGGCTGACTATCCTGAAGAGGACATACCTGCTGTTGAACCTGATAATCTCAGAGCTGAACTAATTTCGGTCCGCAGTGAACTTGAAGCTTTGATAAAGAATTACGATGCCGGTAGAATTATACGCGAAGGCATTCCTACTGCTATTGTCGGCAGACCTAATGTAGGAAAGTCAACTTTGTTCAATCTTCTAAGCGGTTATCAGCGCAGCATTGTCACTGACATTGCCGGTACTACAAGAGATGTTATAGAGGAGTCGGTAACGCTTGGTGATATTGTTCTGAGACTTTCTGATACTGCCGGCATACATGATACTGATGATATGATCGAAGGTATCGGAGTCGAGATCGCTGAAAAAATGATCGATTCGGCTGAACTTGTTCTTGCTGTTTTTGACGGAGGTTGTCCGCTCACAGAGGACGATTTATATTTAATTAATAAAATTAATAATAAAAAATCGGTTGCTGTAATCAATAAAAATGACGTTCAACAGAACATTAATTCGAGCATTTTTGAAAACAATAATATACGAACTGTATATATTTCTGCTAAGGAAAATTCGGGAATTGATGATCTTCACAATCAGATTGAACAGATATTTAAGCTGAATGAGCTGACTATTAATACAGTTTCTGCCGCAAATGAAAGACAGAAAAACTGTATTGACCGTGCGCTCTCTTCTGTTGATCAGGCTGTCGCTGCTCTTGATAATGGCGAACTGCTAGACGCTGTTAATGTTCTTGTTGATGAAGCGGAACAGTCACTTCTTGAGCTAACCGGTAAGAGAATTACTGATGCAGTAGTTGATGAAGTTTTTTCAAGATTTTGTGTGGGAAAATAATGTTTCACGTGAAACAAAAGGAGTATCACTATGAACTACAAAATGGGTGAATTTGATGTTGCAGTCGTCGGCGCTGGGCACGCCGGTGTTGAAGCAGCACTTGCTTCTGCACGACTTGGCTGTAAGACAGTTATGTTTACAATATCACTTGATCAGATAGCAAATATGCCTTGTAATCCGTCAATTGGCGGCACTGCAAAGGGACACCTTGTCCGCGAGATAGACGCTCTGGGCGGTGAAATGGGCAAGGGTGCAGATAAATGTTTCATACAGAGCCGTATGCTTAACATGGGAAAAGGTCCTGCTGTTCACAGTCTGAGAGTTCAGGCTGACAGAGTCAAGTACCATAATTATATGAAAAATGTCTGCGAAAAGCAGAAAAATCTTTTCATAAAGCAGGCAGAAGTCGCTGAGATTATTGTCGAAGACGGTAAGATTTGCGGTGTAAGAACTTCACTTGGAGCTGAATATGGAGTTAAAGCAGTTATAATTTCAACCGGAACTTACCTCAAAGGAAAGATACATATAGGCGAGGTTTCATATGAAAGCGGTCCGGATTCATCACTTCCAAGTAAGTATTTATCGCAGAGTCTCATTGATAACGGTGTTGAGTTACGGCGTTTCAAGACAGGTACTCCCTGTCGTGTAAGTCGCAGAAGTATCAATTTTGATATCATGGAACGCCAGGACGGCGATGAGAATATTGTACCGTTTTCATTTGAAACTGATCCGGAAAAGCTTGAGAATAAAGTCAGCTGTTACGTTACATATACTAACAGTAAAACACATGAAGTCATACTCGCAAACCTCGACAGATCACCTTTATACTCAGGAAAAATAGAAGGTGTAGGGCCAAGATATTGTCCGTCAATCGAGGACAAAATTGTGAGATTTTCAGACAAGCCACGACATCAATTATTTGTTGAGCCAATGGGAATGACAACAGAAGAGTACTATTTACAAGGAATGTCATCATCGTTGCCGGAAGACGTACAGCTTGCATTTCTGAAGACAATAGACGGGCTTGAAGATGTAGAGATAATGAGACCGGCTTATGCGATAGAATATGACTGTTGTGATCCTACACAGCTTCTACCGACACTCGAATTCAAGAAAATATCAGGGTTATATGGCGCAGGGCAGTTTAACGGAAGCTCAGGTTATGAGGAAGCAGCAGCACAGGGCATAGTAGCCGGAATAAACGCTGCATTGAAGATAAAAGACCGTGAGCCAATGATTCTTGACAGAGCAAGCTCATATATTGGAACACTTGTTGATGATCTTGTGACAAAAGGCTGCTCAGATCCGTATAGAATGATGACTTCGAGAAGCGAATACAGGCTCGTTCTGAGGCAGGATAATGCAGATCAGCGTCTTTCGCCTATTGGTCATAAGCTCGGACTTATTTCTGATGAAAGATATAAGGCTCTCCTTGATAAGATAGAAGCAACTGAAAAGGAGATTAAGCGTGTTCAGACGACTAATCTTGCACCAAGCGAGAAGCTGAATGATTATCTTGAACAAATGGGAACTGCTCCGCTGACTACAGGATGCAAAGTTGCTGATTTGATAAGACGTCCGCAGCTGAATTATAAGGATATTGCGCCATTTGATAAAGGCCGTCCGGAGCTTTCAGACGCTGTTTGTGAACAGGTAGAGCTTCAGATAAAGTACGAAGGCTATATCTCAAAGCAACTTGCTCAGATAGATGTCATGAGAAAGCTTGAAGAGAAGAAACTTCCACAGAATACGAATTACAGCGAAGTTCGTGGTTTACGACTTGAAGCTGCTGAGAAATTGAATAAGCTCCAGCCTATAAATCTCGGTCAGGCATCGCGTATCTCAGGTGTTTCACCTGCCGATGTTTCCCTTCTCGCTGTATGGCTTCAAAAGGAAAAGGAGAACTGATATGCTGCCGGATTTTGACATATGCTGTAAAAAGTTCTCTGAGTACGATATTCTGCTTGATAGAAATGTTTATGATAAGCTGAATATATATGCTGAGTTTCTTGTTGAGTATAATTCTCATACCAATCTTACAGCTATAACTGAACCTGAACAAATACTTACAAAGCATTTTCTTGACTCTGTTCTGCTTTCTAAATATATAGATATTTCCGAGAATTCGTCAATTATCGATGTTGGAACTGGCGCGGGATTTCCTTCAGTACCGCTGAAAATATTCCGTCCTGACATTAAACTAACTCTTCTTGACAGTCTGAATAAGAGAATTGTTTTTCTTGGACAGCTTTGCGAAAAGCTTGGCATTGAAGCAGAATTAATTCATGGCAGAGCAGAAGAAGTTGCAAGAGATGATAATTATCGTGAGAAATTTGACTTTTCATGTGCAAGAGCAGTTGCCGATCTTTCTACTCTTAGTGAATACTGTGTTCCATTCGTTAAGAACGGTGGAAGTTTTCTTTCGATGAAAGGTCCTTCTGAGGAAATTTCTAATGCTAATAAGGCAGTTGAGACTCTTGGAGGTACTATTGATAAAGAGATTAGTTATGACCTCGATGGTGAACAGCGTCGTATTATTGTGATAAAGAAATTATCGCAGACTCCGACAAAATATCCCCGTAACAGCGGTCAGATAAAGAAGAAACCGCTCTAAGTATGTTATATATTGTATTGTTTTCCGCTGAATCGTCGAGATTCAGCGGATTTTTTGTATGGAAAGTATTTCCCGTGTATGATAAAATCACATATGAGGAAACTCAATCCATATAATAAGGAGTTTAATATGCCAGGATTTTTAAGTATAGTGAAAGATAAACAGGTTAATAAGGTTATTGAAATTGATATTGGAAAAATTATTCCCAATCGGCATCAGCCGCGTTCAGAGTTTGACAGTAGTGATATTTCATCGCTTGCTGAATCAATTTCTCAGAATGGTATTTTACAGCCTCTTACTGTCAGAAGGTGTAGCGATAAATACGAATTAATTGCCGGTGAGAGAAGATTGCGTGCGGCTAAACAATGCGGATATGAAGTTGTACCGTGTATTATTCTTGATATCAGCGACAGAAACTCTGCTATTCTTGCTCTTGTGGAGAATATCCAGCGTGAGGACTTATCTTTCTTTGATGAAGCTATCGCTATTGAGAAATTGATTACTTATTATGGGATGACTCAGGAAGACGCTGCAGCTAAGCTTGGAAAGGCTCAGAGTACAATTGCTAATAAATTGCGAATTCTTAGGCTCACACTTGATGAACGATGCATGATAGTCAAATATAATCTTACTGAACGACATGCCCGTGCTCTTTTGAAACTTGCAAGTCCAGTTGAACGTTTGAACGTTCTCGAAAGAGTTGTCAAGAATAATCTTAATGTTGAACGCACCGAAAGACTTGTTGAAGAATATATAGGTTCTCAACGTCAGAAAGAAAGCTATAAGCAGCGCTCTAAGGTATTTCAGAATGTTAAGCTGTTTGTAAATACCATTAATCGCGCAGTAGAAACAATGCAGGCTGCCGGTATTTCTGCGGATTCTAAGAAAATTCAGAATGAAGATTACATAGAATATCGTGTAAGAATACCTATTCAGCGTAAATAGTATCTATTTGTTTCACGTGAAACAATATTCTCAGGAATGTTTCACGTGAAACATTTTTTATTGCAAATTTTCAGGATATATATTTACAAGCCGGCAAAAAAGTGGTATAATGTTATTATAACTGTTGAAAGGAAGATAATATGGGCAAAATTATCGCTGTTGCCAATCAGAAGGGCGGTGTCGGAAAGTCTACGACCGTCGTAAATCTGGCAGCATATCTCGGTTCGCGCGATTTTAAGGTACTCTGCGTTGATTCAGATCCTCAGGGAAATACGACTACTGGCTTTGGCATAAAGAAAAAATCCGTTGAAGCCACTACATACGATGTTATAATCGGTAAGAAACGCGTTCAGGAAGCTATCATACCTACTGAGTTTGAGAATGTCAGTTTACTTCCGGCGACTGAAGCTCTTGCAGGCTGTGAGATAGAGCTTGCTGATTTTGAGAATCGCGTAAACAGACTGAAAATGCAGCTTCTTACCTGTAAACTTGACTACGACTACATATTTATTGATTGTCCTCCGGCTCTCGGAACAATAACGATAAACGGCCTCGTTGCCTGTGACACGATAATAGTACCTATGCTGGCGGAATTCTACGCGCTGGAAGGTCTTTCACAGCTTGTTAATACAATTAAAATAGTCAAGAGCAACTATAACCCCGCTCTTGAAATAGAAGGAATACTTTTCACAATGTTCGACGGCAGACTTAATGTTGCAAACGATGTTGTTGAGGAAGTTGAGAAATACTTCCCTGATAAAGTATTTATTACAAAGATACCGCGTAACGTGCGTATCTCTGAAGCTCCCAGTCATGGTAAGCCTGTAATGTATTACGACAAGGCTTCAAAGGGAGCAGAGGCTTATGAGCTGCTTGGACATGAGATAATGGGCGAGCCGCTTGAGCTTCCAAAAAAGAAAAAGATTTTTAGTTTCAAGAAAAAAAGATAAAGGAAAGGAGAACGTCCTAAAGACGGTACCAGATTATGGCTAAAGGCGGTTTAGGTGCTGGACTGGACACTCTTTTCAGCGACAACACAAGCGAAGTACAGGTAAAAAAGACTCTTCGTATCGCTGAGATAGAGCCTAACAGAGACCAGCCAAGAAAAAACTTCAGTGATGAAGCTATCAGTGCTCTTGCTGATTCTATACGTGAGCATGGAATGCTCCAGCCTATTCTCGTCCGCCCGATAAGCACCGGCGGTTATCAGATAGTAGCCGGTGAAAGAAGATGGCGTGCAGCGAGAATGCTCGGGCTTGATGAAGTCCCCGTAACTATCCGTGAACTCTCAGATGCTGAGACAATGCAGATAGCTATTATAGAGAACCTCCAGCGTGAGAACCTCAATCCCATTGAAGAAGCGAGCGGTTACAACGAGCTTATCGAGAAATTCGGTATGACTCAGGAAAAGGTAGCTAAGATGGTCGGACGATCACGTTCGGCAGTTGCCAATGCAGTAAGACTTCTTACTCTCCCAGACAGAGTTGTGAAAATGCTCGAAAACGGAGATATTTCAGCAGGTCACGGACGTGCGCTCCTCGGTTTTGAGAATGAGGAACTTCTTATTGCAACAGCTCTCAGAGCTGCTGACGGAGGACTTACAGTGCGCCAGGTAGAGCGTGCAGCACAGAAATCAGCAGAGGCTAAGGAAGAAAAGGCTTCTGACAACAAGAAAATAGATAACTACTTCGTTGAAATGGAGCTTTCACTCAACGAGCGTCTCGGACGCCGTGTGAAAGTTGATTACGGCAAAAACAAGGGTGCTCTTATCCTTGAATTTTATGATAAAGAAGACCTTGCGGCGCTTGCTGACAAGCTCGCAAAGGAATAAAAAGGAGTTCATTTAAATGTTAGACATTAATTTTTTAAGAGAGAATCCTGATGCAGTCAAGGAGAATATCAGGAAGAAGTTCCAGGATGAAAAGATCGAACTTGTAGATCAGATCATAGAACTCGATAAGCAGTTCCGTGCAGCTAAGGTACAGGCTGATGATCTCAGAAGCAGCCAGAACAAACTTTCCAAGCAGATCGGTATGCTCAAGGCACAGGGCAAGGAAGATGAGATTGAAAAGGTAAAGGCTGAGATAGCTGAGATACCCGCTAAGCTTGCAGAGCTTGAGAAGATAGAGAAGGAAACCGAAAGCAAGAGAACAGAGCTCATGATGGTTATACCTAACATCATTGATCCCAGTGTTCCGATAGGAAAGGACGACAGCGAAAACGTTGAAGTTGAGCGTTTCGGTGAGCCTGCTGTTCCTGATTTTGAAGTACCTTACCACGTTGATATAATGGAAAAGGTAAACGGTATCGACATAGACAGTGCAAGAAGCACAAGTGGTAACGGTTTCTATTATCTCTGCGGAGACATTGCACAGCTTCAGAGCTGCATTCTCTCCTACGCAAGAGACTTTATGATAGACAAGGGCTTTACATATTACATTCCGCCTTTCATGATCCGCAGCAACGTTGTTACAGGCGTTATGAGCTTTGCTGAGATGGAAGGTATGATGTACAAGATAGAGGGCGAGGATCTTTACCTCATCGGTACTTCTGAGCATTCTATGATCGGTAAGTTCATCGACACTATCACTCCTGAGGAGGAGCTCCCGAAGACTCTTACAAGTTATTCACCCTGCTTCCGTAAGGAGGTAGGAGCTCACGGCATCGAGGAGCGCGGTGTATATCGTATCCACCAGTTTGAAAAGCAGGAAATGGTAGTTGTCTGCAAGCCTGAGGAGTCTATGGACTGGTTCCACAAGCTTTACAGCTACACAGTAGAGTTCTTCCGTTCACTTGATATACCTGTACGTACTCTTGAGTGCTGTTCTGGAGACCTTGCAGATCTCAAGGTTAAGTCTATTGACGTTGAGGCATGGTCACCCCGTCAGAAGAAGTACTTCGAGGTAGGAAGCTGTTCAAATCTCGGTGATGCACAGGCTCGCCGTCTTAACATCAAGGTAAAGGGCGCAGACAAGAAGAAGTATTTCGCACATACTCTCAATAACACAGTTGTAGCGCCTCCGAGAATGCTTATCGCATTCCTTGAGAACAATCTCAACGAGGATGGTTCTATCCGCATTCCTAAGGCACTCCAGCCTTATATGCGCAAGGAACTCATCAAGGTACCTGAAAAGAATAAATAATAATAAAAAAGAGGCTGCATAAAAATGCAGCCTCTTTTTCAGGGAAGGGAAACGGCACAAGGAGCTAATCACACCTATTATTTTCATCGCCCCATTTTGCCGCTGTGCATAGACAAATTGAAATGACTCCGATAGTTCCGCCGAACATTGAGCCAAGTATGAATTGAAGCATATTATCACCTCGTAAGTGATTATGCCCTATGCTTTATCTGTTATTCACAGAAAAGCGCTTTATCTGAATTTTTCAAGACGGTATATCATTTCCTCATCCGGTTCTTCAAAGCCGGGTTTGTGATCGTAACCAAACTTCTTGTAGAAGTTTACAGCTGTTATAGAAGATGGTATCTCTATTCTTTCAGCACGAAGGAAGAATTCGTCCTGTTCGAGAGTCTGCATTATATATCTGCCGATGCCTTTGCCCTGAAGAGCTGCATCAACAAATATTGTGAAGAGACTGCTCTCGTTGTTTTTGCCCCAGTAAGGACCTATACCGCCGCAGCCGATGATATTATTTTTATCCTCTACAACGTAGAAGTGCATCCAGCTTGCGCGGTTGATTATATTGTCAGGAGAAAGGCTTTTTACGCATTCCTCCATAAGCTCAGGAGTATAATCTTTGGTATTGCAGGTGCGGAGAGTATTAGCGATCATTGCAGAAGTAGCTGCTGCGTCTGTATTTTTAAAACGTCTGATATTCATAGTGTTTGCCCCTTGAAGTTTTTTACTATTATATCACAAGAAAAGTGCAATATCAAGAAATTCAAAAAAAGTTTACAATTCAGTAACAAAACTGCCGGAAAGTTCTTTTTAAGAACCTCCGGCAGTTTTAATCATTTATCAGAGTCCGAGCAGCTTCAGAACGTCTTCCTTTGAACGGTATCCTACAGCTTTTCCTGTGATAGCTCCGTCCTTTACAGTAACGAGGAGCGGTATGCTGTCAACGCTGAAAGCAGCAGCGAGTTCCGGCTGTTCGTCAACGTTTACCTTGCATACCTTGATCTTTCCGGCGTATTCCTCAGCTATCTCCTCTACGATAGGTGCGAGCATTGAGCACGGACCGCACCAGCTTGCCCAGAAATCGAGGAGTATTGGGAGTCCCTTATAATTCCTTACCTCTTCGTCGAAGTTTTCTTTTGTGATAACTATTTCGCTCATATTCAGTCCTCCTTGGATTTGTAATAAAGCATACAGTGGCAGAAGCCTTCAAAATCCGGATCAGCTATCTGATCGCGGAACTCCTTGCACATACACTTGTTTTCGGGAGTTTTAGCCAGCCTGCACGGACAGTAACCGTCTTTGAGCTTCAGTCCCTCTTTGATTCTTGCAACTACTTCTTTGTCGGGGTTCAATGTGATCTTCATAATATCACTCCTTGCTCCGGCACAGAGAGCCGGTCTTATTTCATGAGTTCGTCTGCGAGAGCTTCTATCTGAGCAAGATTTTCAGCCTTGAGAGCAGACTTTAATGTAACTGTTGTGTCTGTCCAGGTGATGTTCTTTGACTTCTCAAACATAGCCTTAACGGCCTTTGCAGCCACAGGAGCCCAGCTTCCGTTTTCTATGATACCGATAGTGCGGTTCTGATAGTTGCGCTCTGTGAGGTCGAGAATAAAGTGCTTCATGAACGGGAAAATATCAGCGTTATAAGTAGTAGTAGCGATAACGAGCTTTCCGTATCTAAAAGCATCCTCAACTGATTCAGCCATGTCTTCTCTTGCGAGATCGGCGATAGCTACCTTCGGGCAGCCCTTTTCAAGGAGCTTGTCCCTGAGGAGCTCAGCAGCCTTCTTTGTGTTGCCGTAAACAGATGTATAAGCAATGAATATGCCCTCAGACTCAACGCCGTAGCTTGACCATGTGTTGTAGAGTCCGAGATAGTATCCAAGATCTTCTTTGAGAACAGGTCCGTGGAGAGGGCAGATAGTCTGTATGTCAAGTGCAGCAGCCTTCTTGAGAACAGCCTGCACCTGAACGCCGTATTTACCTACGATACCGAAGTAATAGCGTCTTGCCTCGCAAGCCCAGTCCTCTTCGACATCGAGAGCGCCGAATTTTCCGAAAGCGTCAGCGGAGAAGAGAACCTTGTCCTTGCTGTCGTAAGTGAACATTACCTCAGGCCAGTGAACCATAGGAGCTGTTATGAAAGTGAGCTCATGGCTTCCGAGTGAGAGCTTTTCACCCTCCTTGACTTCGATCTTCTTGTCGCCAAGATCAAGACCTTCAAAGAAGTTTGATATCATAGTGAAAGTCTTAGCGTTGCCGACGATCTTAGCGTTTGGGTAAGCATTGATGAAGTTGAGAATATTAGCAGAATGGTCGGGTTCCATATGCTGAACGATGAGGAGATCAGGCTGCTTGTCGCCGAGCACCTCTTTTATATTGCCGAGCCATTCGTCTGTGAAGTTTCCGTCAACTGTATCAAAGACAGCAATTTTCTCGTCCTTGATGAGGTATGAGTTGTAAGCCATACCGTTGGGAACGTCGTACTGTCCTTCAAAGAGATCGAGCTGATGATCGTTTACGCCGATATAGAAGATGTCGTTAGTTATATTATTCATTGGAATTGACCTCGTTTCATAGTATTTGCATTTATTATGGAATTATTATAACATATATTAAGGACTATGAAAAGTGACATTTGCAACAATTTTGAAAGTTTCACTCAGTTTTCGCAATACTGTATTGCTATACGGTGAATTTTGTGCTATACTGAAAATACAATAATTGTTGCATACAAGGAGGTTCTAACAATGAGCAGACTAAACGATTTCCTTAATAAAGCAGGAATATTCTACCTTGCAACCGTAGACGGCACACAGCCAAAACTGCGTCCTCTCGGAGTACACATCGAAATGGACGGCAAAGAATTATTCGGTGTAGGTGACTTCAAGGACGTATACAAGCAGATGCTCGAGAATCCGCTTGTTGAGATAGCGGCAGCTCTTCCGGACGGACATTGGCTAAGATATACCGGTAAGGCAGTATTCGAGACGGACGAGAAGTATGCAGATGCGGTATTTGAGGGCTCACCGGAGCTTCGCGGTATATACAATGCTACAACAGGATATAAGCTGATGATGTTCCACCTTGAGGATGCTAAGGCTGTTATTATAAACGTAGCTTGTCCTGGAGAGAGTATTCTCTGACAGCAGGTACAGACGCCTGATAAATGCACTATTTCTGATACGGCGGAAAAAATTTTTTCTGCCGTATTATTTTTTGCACGAAAACGACTTCCTCAGTTGTGTTATTTGTGAAAGGGGGAATCAGATATGCACGAAAGCGATAACACAGCACTATATGCGTTCAGAAAATTCGGCGATACAGTTATGCGATGCGCTTATGCCTGTACAGGAAGCTACTACGAAGCAGAAGACATAACGCAGGAGATTTTTCTTTCAATGCATACAGAACAGCCTATTTTCAGCGATGATGAACATATGAAGGCGTGGCTGATAAGAGTCACGGTGAATAAATGCAAGAATCTGAAAAAGAGTTTTCGTTTCAGCAGAACTCTTCCTATTGACGAAAAAATAGAACAGGAGCTTACCTGTCAGTTTACCGGTGAGGAAAACGAACTCAGGGAAATGCTTTTCAAGCTGCCGGAGAAATACTCCACGGTTATGTATCTCTATTACTATGAAGGCTATAATATACGCGAAATAGCAGATATGATGGGCAAGAACGAAAACACGGTCAGCTCACTGCTTCAGAGAGGCAGAAAGAAACTGAAGATAGAACTTGAAAAGGAGGGATATTATGCGCGGGGATAAATATATAGATCTGCTTGACAAGATAAAATGCAGTCCGGATTTCAGAAGCAGAATGGAAGAAAAGCTGTCTGCTGACAGGACAGAAGTACATGAGTATTATGACGTAGTGAGAGATGTAGAAAAAGCTCCCGACAACAGGCGCACTAAGGGATTTATCCCTCTGTTTGCAGCCGGAGCAGCGATAGTCTGCGTATTTGCTGTAATGGTCCTTTCTGTTAAGGAACTGCCTCAGGACGATGAAGACCGTGCGGCAAGCGTTACTGAAATTACAACAACTGAGGAGAACGTAACCGAAGAAACTACGGCTTCCGAAAAGTACAGAACAGTAGTTGACCTGTTTGCAGCTAACGACTGGATCTGCGGAGGAGTGAAGACTATGCCAATAGAATTTGTTTCCTCTGACAGCTCGAGCGGGAAAACACTCAAGGCAGATAACTGTGATATACTTGAGCTGAGAGATAAGCTCTTCAATAATGACTGGTCTGAGATAGCCGGTTTTGATTCGAGCAATTACTATAAGATAGGCAATCTTATGATAAATCAGAAAGGTCAGATAAGTGACGGTGTAAATCACTTTAAGCTGATAAAAGACAAGAGTTACGAGATATCCGAGTCTGCAAAGAAGGCTTTTACAGATAGTGAGACTTTCAAGGGCAGAGAGATCTATCCGGAGCTGTTTATCAACTACAGCTGGGATATGGAAAAGGCAACAGTGCGCAGCAGAGTAAGTTACTGTGCTGACAGAAAACCGTTCATAAAGAATTATAACGGATATTACAATGCTATTCAGCTCGGTCAGGAAAATATGGATATAAAGCCTATTATAGAGATCATGCTGAATGCTGACTGGAAACAAGATACTTCATTTGACGGAACAGAGTTTTTAGATATAGGCCGTTATATGATAAATACAAAGGGTCAGGTAAGATATACAGTTGAATACTTGAATTCATCAACCTTGCAGTATGACATCAAAGATGAATATTATGTTATTGATGAAGAGTCAGCAAAGAAGATAAATCAGATTATTAATGAGAGCTTCTGGAGTAAGCTTGAACCTCAGCAGGAGATTTTGAAGAAGATAATCAAGAGCGGTTCAAAGTATAACAAGATGTCTGCTGATGTTAAAGTGAGCTATTATTCAATCTGGAGCGGTGAAGGAAATTCTGAGTGGCAGCCCGAAAGCGGTGAAGAATACTATGAAGCCTTGAAAAATCGCAAAACTATTACTGCTGAGGGCAAACTTTACTTAGACCTTGATAAGAATACAGAGAAAGTCAGGGTTGAAGGCATTCTTAATGAGATGGGTATACCTGTTACTGCTTCACTGGACAGAGATGAAGAAAATATAACATATAAAGAGTCGAGCGAAGGAAAATACAATATAGATAAGCAATGTGTAACAGCGCATGAAGAAAGCTATAAAGATGCAGACGGCAACTTGAAAACTTTTACATATTATTCGAAGGATATACCATATCTTGATTACTCGGATACAGTATATCAAGCAGCATCTGCTCTTACTGCTCAATATCTCGGTGGATATAAATTAAAGGTACTAAATGATGATGAGAAGAAGGATTCAGATTATGATGTAATTATTAGTTCCGGCGATGATGATAATTACAATTATAATATGCATATCGGCCTGGATGAAAAGACAGGCGTAGTTGACAAGATATACAGCGAGTGGAGCTATGTAGTTGAAGACGGTACGCAAATTAAAGAAGTAAAGAAATATGAGCTGGAAAATATCAAATACAACAATGAGGTACAAGAAATAAAATAGCACACACAGGGCAGGCACGGGTATATCCCGTGCCTGTTGCTTTTTATATAAAAAAGATGAATTTCTGTATATTATGCTTAAAAACACCTGTAAATAGCCTTTTTTGAAATGTTATAATTACGTTAATTTTACGTTAAAAATAAATTGTGAATAAACAGACACATTGTCTATTTTGATAATTATCAGCACGCTGGGTTGTGCACAATCTATTGAATTGGCAGACTTTATATTAAATCAATGTAAAATCCCTTGATTTTTCCTATTTTTAGAGTATAATTACACTTGCGCGCAAAAAATGAGTTCATTATAATATCGCTTGTTAAATTCGTGACAAGCATGTTTTAGTGAATGAGAGGGTTTAAAAAGCATTTTATTGAGGCTGTATACAGCTGTCATTTAACACAGCAACACATTTATATTGAGAGGTACAATTAGTATGAAAAAAAGAAGAATAAGCGCTGTATTATCAGCAATGGTAATGGCTTGCAGTACTGCCGCAACTGTGGTATCTGCGGGCACAAATGCTGCTGAGGGAAAATTTCCTAAGCAGATAAGAAATGATATTAAAACTATCGACATTACAGAAAAGACAGCTGAAGGAAAATTAAAGTATGACTTCAACGATGATAACAAGTGTGACTATTACGATGTATATGAGATTGAAAAGTTTATCAATCCCCTGTATGTTGTAACAGGTAAGCCTTATTACAAGAAAAAAAATAACGATACTGAGGTGAAAGAATTTAATAAAATCATACTCAGTGAAATCGAAGGAAAGGTATCAGACATTAATCTGTTCAACAGGTTTGATCTCAACGGTGATAATAAATTATCACCAGATGATTACTGCAGCTATCTCAAGGTGCTTTCTGATCAGTTTGAAATAGAGGTTTCAAAAAATGCTGGCGTAAACACTCAGTTAACTGCAACGATCGAAGGTTTAGCTTATAATGCAGAGATAAAGAACGGAGTGCTTGCTATACCTGCTGAGATATATGATGCAAATTCAGACAGGATCTACCCTGTGACAAATATTGGTAATAATGCATTTAGTGGCAATAAAAAGATCACCAGAGTTGAATTCATTGATTACAGACAACCTAACTGGTATCATGAATTATGCGGATTTATACCTGAAAGAGGCAATGTCACAGCAAGCAACTATCTGAGTATAGGTGTAAATTCATTTGCAGACTGTGAAAATCTTACAGAGGTAGTTCTTCCTCAGAATGTAACAATAAAAAAGAATTCTTTCAGCGATACTCCGTTTGATGATAATAATGGCTACAAGGTAAACGGAATAGACGTTTACAGAGGTACGCCTGATGATAATGGAAGACAGACCATTCTCGCTTATGGCGCCGATTTTTCTGATGCGATAGATGAATACGGTACACTTACTATCCCTAACAATGTAACTGCTATCAATGCAGAGTTTGCTAAGGGTAACCTCGAGCTCAAGAATATAGTGTTTTCAAAGAACAACAGTGCTGATGGTTATGCAATCAACTACATCGGTGAAGACGCATTCAGTAACTGTACCAAACTTTTAACAATAAACGGATTACGCTATACTTATAACAGCGACTATATTCAGAAGCAGGTAAGAAGATTTATAAACTCATTTAATTCAACTGAGTTTATGTCAATTGAAACTCAGAAGACTCTTTACAGCATCGCTACAAAGATAGAGTCTGCTGAAGGCTATAATGAGATGAATGATGCTGAAAAGGCACTTCTTGCAGCTAAATATCTGGTATACAATACATATTACAGTTCATGGGATACTAATTACAGCGAGTTTTCACTTTACCCCAACCCGCTTTACAATACTGTTGATATTGCAAGAGGATCGATCAGCTCTGAAAATGCTGCACTCAATGTCCGCTTCACAGAGTGCGACGGTATCTCAAGAGCATATGCACTTATACTTGACCGTATAGGAATTAAAAACCACACAATGGGACGTCCCGGTCACGCACTCAATCAGGTATACATCAAGAAGAACGGTGCAGAAAGTGGTGAGTGGTATACTATCGACCTGACATGGGCTTGTTTATACAGAGCATGGGAGATCTGCGATGAGGTCAAGGAAGGCAAGCGCAATTGGGAGGACCTCTATGGCTTTGATATGGCAGAGAGCCTTGATTTTGACAAGTGCGACAGCAGTATCGTAAACAGAATGACAGTTCCTGCCGAATGGCGCGACAAGCTGCCTGCTCCTGATAGCGATAATGATGTTTACTGCATTATGGACAGATCAAATGAGTTTGCAGATAATCTTTCCACCCGTGATTTCTTTGAATTATTTGAAAAATCAAAGGGAAGGCATATAGTAAATGGCAATGTTTTCTATTACAACTATAACGAAGATCATACAAAGCTGTTCGTATTCAGAGTCAACGATAGTTATGACGTAAATATTGTAAAGGAAAAGGTTGAAGAGCTGAAAAAAGTATTAGATAAAGATACGATAGGCTATATGAATGCTTTTGAAGGCATTAACGTTATGTATAATGGTGTAGTTGGAACTCATACGGTAAAGTTTGACCTTAATTATAAAGGTGAAATTCTTATCAAAAGAAACGGCAATATTATTCCTGTCGGTCAGATAAAGCTGAAGAAAGAAGGAAATAATCTCGTTGCATATGATGTTAATGATCAGAAGATCAGCGGAAGATATGAGTATGGCAACGACTGGTGGTATTTCCAGGACGGAGTTCTTTACAGCACAAATTCATTAAGCGACTAATAACACAGACATCCCCTAATCATCCCCTTTAACCACCCCGGAGGCGTAAAAGCCTCCGGGATTTTTGTATCTGGCGTGTTGCTATTTGGCAAAATATGTGATATACTGTATTTATCAAGATATCCGGAGGTAAAGTATGAAATTCATATCGTGGAACGTAAACGGCTTCAGAGCGTGTCTGCAAAAAGGCTTTGAGGAATTTTTCAATAGTGCTGATGCAGATATATTCTGTCTTCAGGAAACGAAAATGCAGCCAGGACAGGCAGACTTTTCTCCGGAGGGGTACCATATATACTATCACAGCGCGATTAAGAAGGGGTATTCGGGAACAGCGGTTTTCACCAAGCAGGAACCCCTCAGTGTTACATACGGAATAAACGGTGAGCACACAGACGAGGGCAGAGTCATAACCTGTGAGTTTGAGAAGTTCTATTTTGTATGCTGTTACGTGCCGAATGCGCAGGACGGTCTGAAGCGCATAGACTACCGTATGGAGTTTGAAGATGCTATTCGAGGTTATCTGAGTGAGCTCGACAAGAAGAAGCCGGTAGTATACTGCGGTGATCTTAATGTTGCACACAACGAGATAGACCTCAAGAACTACAAGACAAACGTAGGTAATGCAGGATTCTCAGACGAGGAGCGCGGAAAGTTCACGGAGCTTCTTGCGGCAGGCTTCACTGATTCGTTCAGAAAGCTCTATCCTGATACAGCCGGAGTATATTCGTGGTGGTCATACAGATTCAATGCAAGAAAGAATAACGCCGGTTGGCGTATTGATTATTTTGTAGTCTCTGACCGCTTCATGGAGAATGTTGAGGACTCACAGATACTCACGGACGTATACGGCAGCGACCATTGTCCGGTAATGCTTCTGACTAAAGATTAAGCTGTCAGCTAAAAACATTCTATACAAAAAAAAGCTCCCCATCGGGGAGCTTTTTTTTATTGATCTGCATCAAAATTATGCTTATGTAAAAAACTGAGGAAGACTCCTGAGAGCTCATCAGGTATCTTTGTATACATCAAGTGTCCCTCATTGAAAAAGTGGACTTCTGCATCGCAGTGTTCGGCGTAATCCTTTGCGGCCTGCTGCCATGATAGAGCTTTGACCGGTACTTTCATATTGCTTACGGCAAAGCACGCCGGACAGGTCAGATAACCTGTATGTTCAGCTTTTTCTGCATTTTCAACTGCGCGGACTGATTCTTCAAAAACAGCTTCACTTGCAACATTTTTATAGTAAGTTTCTTCGTAGATCTTCTTTTCTTCATCGGTTAGTTCGCTGCTCTTCATAAGTCCGGAAGCATTTACAGTCTTATTCCTCAGAAGCTTGTCGAGCAGACCTCTTTTTGCGATTTTCTGCATAAGAGATCTTGTTTTATCGACCATTGCCTTTTTCTTTTCTTCGGGTATCTCTTTACCCTGAGCTATCATCAGTTCCGGAAATCCCATATCAACACCAAGAACGGCTTCGACTTCTTCCGGATATGTATTTGCCCACCAAATTGCCTCAAATCCGGAATAGGAATGAGGTGCGAGGATATAGGGCGGGAGTATGTTAAGTTTTTTCAGAGCGGTTCTGCTTTCCTCAACAAGGTTTTCGATAGTTCTTGGAGTTTCTGCTTTTCCGCTGAGACCGTATCCTGCCTTTTCTACGACAGCTATCCTGTATTTGTCCGACATTCTGTGGTATAAAGGCTTATATTCGTATACCGGACAGCCTACTCCCGAGCCTGCCATAAAGACAATGGTAAAAGCTCCGCTGCCCTCGGTGTAAACATTGATGTTTGTTTTTCCGACTTTTGCTGATGTTCCGTATTGTTTCATGATTATCACCTGAATTGAAGATTGTAACGGTTATTGTAGTGTGTAATTAAGAGAGATCAGATAATGTAAAACCAGGTCTCTTCCTGTTCAAAGTCAAGCTTGTTTGCTGGCTTTTCAGAGCTATAATTATAGCGGAGTTCCTGATTTTTGATGCTTACTCTTGCGCCGTCCGGGATAGACTTTGTTATGAAGGCGTTACCGCCGACAACAACGTCTCTGCCGACAACGGTTTCACCGCCGAGGATAGAAGCACCTGAGTAAATAGTGGCGTTGTCAAGGATAGTGGGGTGACGCTTTTTGCTCTTGAGCTGCTGACCGCCGCGTGTGGAGAGCGCACCGAGTGTAACGCCCTGATATATTTTGACATTGTCTCCGATAACGGTAGTTTCACCGATAACGATGCCTGTACCATGGTCGATGAAGAAATACTTGCCGATAGAAGCACCGGGATGAATGTCGATACCGGTCTCGCTGTGAGCGTACTCAGTCATCATACGCGGTATGAGCGGTACTTTCAGCAGGAAGAGTTCATGTGCGATACGGTTTACGAGTATAGCGAACAGACCGGGGTAAGAGAATATTATCTCGTCCTTGTTGAAAGCGGCAGGGTCTCCGTCAAAAGCTGCCTGAACGTCTGTCTCGATGTATTCACGTATCTTTGGTATCTTTTCAACGAAAGCCATGGTAACGCATTCAGCCTTACTGTGTATCTCAACGTCGGTAGCGGAAGCGTATTCCGGAAGATAGCGGTAAACTATCGAGATCTGTTTGATAAGGTTGAATACAACGTCCTCGAGCAGCATAGTAATGCTGTTTCTGAGGGTATATGTACGGAAGGAGCTGTTTCTGAAATACCCTGCAAAGATAATGGTCTTCAGCTTGTTTATGATGTCGATGACCGAGTTGCGGTCTGGGTGGTCATAGGCTTTGACCTCATCGACAGTTTTGTTGCCGGTATAGCTGGAGATTATGCTCTCGGCAACGGAATCAAGTCTTTTCATAAAATCGTTATTCATAACAGGCTCCTTTCAATTATCTGTCATAGAATATTATATACCGGAATAGTAGGTTTGTCAACTGCTCAGATCTGCAGGGACCGGCATTTACGTCAGTCCCTGTGTAATGGCTTGCTGTTTCAGTATCTTAAATGCACAAGGTGCGAAATTGACGGGATATTCTCCCCCTGCTGGAGCGTCATCGGTGACATAAGAGCTCCGGTCGCGGCAAAGAGTATATTATTTGCCTTTCCGTCTTTGAGCATAGGCAGGAAATATCCGCAGAGGACACTTGCGCTACAACCACATCCGGAACCGCCGCAGTGAGTATCCTGTTCATCACTATCGAATATCATAACGCCGCAGTCGCGGTGCTGTGCTGAAATGTCGATATCCTCATTTTGCAGAAGCTCCACAGCAAGCTTGCTTCCTACCGTGCCGAGGTCGCCTGTCACTATGAAGTCATAGTCAGCGGGCGAAGTTCCTGTTGCTCTGAGGTAACGAAGAATAGTTGCTGCCGCCGCCGGAGCCATAGCGCTTCCCATATTGTTTATGTCCGAAACTCCCATGTCAGTTATCCTGCCGATACAGCCTCCTACGACATTTGGTGAGCCGCTCTCCCCCGAGAGTATCACAGCTCCCGAAGCCGTACACGTCCACTGTGACGTAGGAGTGCGCTGACCGCCATACGACAGTGGAAAACGAAACTGCCGCTCTGCCGTTGAGAAGTGCGACGAAGTCACAGCAGCAGCTTTTTTTGCCGCACCTGAGTCTATGAGCAGCGAGCTCAGCAGAAGCCCTTCTGCCATAGTTGAGCACGCGCCGTACAGCCCGAGAAAAGGTATATCGAGCTCCCTTAGACCGTAAGTCGAGCCGGTACACTGATTTATCAGGTCGCCTGCGAATACAGCATCAATGTCCTCTTTTACAAGGGAGCCTTTTCTTATCGCGGCACACATCGTCTCTTTCTGAAAGCGGCTCTCAGCTTTTTCCCAGGTAGTTGTGCCAAAGTGACTGTCCTCTATGACCATATCGAAGCAGCTCCCGAGCGGACCTTTTCCCTCTTTGCCGCCTGCCGCCGAAGCGAAGCTGTGTACGCTCACAGGAGTTGTAAGTCTGAAAACACCTCGTTCTATCTGTTCTGCCATATATATCACCTCAGAGATAATATTGCCGACGATGTCAGGAATATGCAGGAATAATTGTCCGTATCGTGTCATATTTTGTAAAAGACAAGTATGCGAAAGGGTGATACAATGGGACTTACAGAAAAGGAAGCTGCTGCAAAGCTGCGTAATGAAGGCGAAAACGTGCTCAGCGAGAGCAGACGTGCAGGTCCGGCAAAGATATTCATAGGTCAGTTCCGGGACGTTATGGTGATGATACTTCTCGGAGCAACGGTAGTTTCGATTCTTCTCGGAGAGGTCACCGACGCTGTAACGATAATCCTGATAGTGCTGATAAATGCGGTGCTTGGCTTCATACAGGAATACCGCACAGAGCATACTCTTGAAGCCCTGCGCTCGATGACCTCCCCTACCGCGAAGTGCTACCGTGACGGAAAGCTCTGTGAGATAGATGCATCAAAGCTGGTCACGGAGGATGTTATCGAGATAGAAGCCGGCGACCGTATACCGGCTGACTGTGCTGTGCTTTATGCGGCAGGCTTTTTTGCTGACGAAGCGATACTCACCGGTGAATCGACAGCTGTTCCGAAGAGTGCAGGTATCCCGGGAGATGCGGACAATTCTCTGAACAAGCCTAACATAGTCTACTGCGGAACATCTGCAACAAAGGGTACCTGCCGCGCAAAGGTCATAGCTACCGGAAAGCGTACACAAATGGGAAAAATTTCCGAAATGCTGACTGATATAGACAACGATATGACACCGCTACAGAAAAGGCTTGCAGAGCTCGGAAAGGCAGTAGCTGTGATATGTCTGCTGGTCTGTGGAGCTGTATTTGCGGCAGGAGTCCTGCGCGGTGAAAAGGTCTTTGATATGCTGATGACAGGTATAACGATAGCTATCGCAGCTATACCGGAAGGGCTTCCGGCAACTGTCACTATCGCCCTTGCTCTTGCAGTCAATCGTATGCTGAAACAGAAAGCTCTCGTGAACAAACTGCACAGCGTAGAGACTCTCGGCTGCACATCTGTGATATGCTCTGACAAGACAGGCACGATAACCGAGAACAAGATGACGGTTACAGAGCTCTGTGATGCTGAGGGTACATATTATTTCAGCGGAATGGGTTACCGTATGAGCGGAGCAGTCACAAAGGGCAAGGAAAATACACCTGTATCACTCGCTTCTGAAAAGGCTCTCGCTGAAGTACTCCGCTGTGGAACGATATGCTCGACAGCTGTGATAGCTGCCGGAAAAAACACGAAGGATTCTCCTCGTTCGCGCGGAGAATGGACAGTCACGGGTGATCCTACGGAAGCGGCTCTGCTCGTTGCGGCGGCAAAGCTCGGGATAACTAAGGCATCACTCGAAGCTGCTTACCGAAAGACAGACGAGTACCCTTTCGACAGCGAAACAAGATTTATGGCTGTGCATACGGCTTCGCCCGATGGCGACAGGACATTCTTCAAGGGAGCGGCAGAAGTGATACTTCCGCGATGTTCGTATTATCTTGACAGGCAGGGAAATAAACAGCCGCTGACAGCGGAACTGAGACGAGAGTTTACGGAACGTGTTGAGGATATGTCTGAACGTGCGCTGAGAGTGCTTGCAATGGCGGAACTTGCGACTGAAACTATGCAGCCGGAAATCGGAGGATTGACGTTCCTCGGACTTGCCGGAATGACAGATCCTCCGCGTGAAGAAGCAAGAGAGGCTATCCGGAAGTGCGCTGCGGCTTCTGTGAAAACAGTCATGATAACCGGTGACCATAAGAACACTGCCGCAGCTGTTGCAAAAAAAGCAGGTCTGCTTCGCGGCGGAAAAGCTATGACAGGTGCAGAGCTTGATAAGCTTAGCGATGAGGAACTCGATCGTGTGATAGATAAGTATACTGTATTTGCACGTGTTGAGCCTGCACATAAACTGAGGATAGTAAGGAGCTTCAAGCGGCGCGGCGAGATAGTCACGATGACCGGTGACGGCGTGAACGACGCTCCCGCTGTCAAGGAAGCCGATGTTGGAGTGGCAATGGGAGTCACCGGCACAGACGTTACAAAGCAGGCGGCGGACGTGATACTTCTCGATGATGATCTTGCAACTCTTGTGAATGCAGTTGAACAGGGACGCTGTGTATATGCTAATATCCGGAAATTTGTGCGTTATCTGCTTTCGTGCAATATCGGCGAGGTGCTGACGATGTTTCTTGGCATAGTTATGGGTATGCCGGTAGTTCTTCTGCCTGTGCAGGTGCTGCTTGTAAATCTCGTTACAGACGGGCTTCCGGCGATAGCGCTTGGTCTTGAACCGCCTGAGAGCGGTATAATGAAGAGACCGCCGCGGCGTTCTGACGAGGGCTTTTTCTCGGGCGGACTTATGTGGAAGATAGTATTCCGCGGCGTATTCATAGGACTGTCCACGCTTGCTTCATTCAGTGCTGTTATGCACATGGGCGGAAGTGTGGAAGCCGGAAGAACAGCGGCTCTTATCACTCTTGTCACCTCTCAGCTCATACACGTATTTGAGTGCAGATCTGAGACAAGATCACTGTTCCGCAGAGACATATTCAGCAACGTGAAGCTCATGGCAGCTGTTATAGTATCGGCAGGAGTACTTGCGGCAGCTGTGACTCTTCCGCAGCTAAGAGTCATATTCGAGACAGTCAGTCTTACTCAAGGACAGCTCTGTGCGGCACTCGTATCAAGTGCGGCTGTACCTCTTCTGAGTGCTGTGACTGTCGGTATAAAGCGAAAAAACGACTGAAATTTGGCAGAAACGCATAAATGCTTATAATTATGGTGCAGGTATTTCTTATTCTTTGACGTTGCAATTGTCAATAAACTATGATATAATTATAATGCTCAACAAAGTGACAGATAATTAACAAACTTGATCCTAAAAACGAAGAATGGAGAGAAATATGTTTAAAAAATTTAAACGAACTGGGGCGCTGTTAATTTGTGCTGCTGTTTTATCAGTTACTGCTTCCGGATGCGGCAAAGATGAAACATCATCCAAAAGCAGCAGAGTAAGCACCACAGCTTCAACTGATGTGACTACACAGACACAGCCTGTTACGACCACATCAAAACCTAAAGTGGATGCAAATCAGGCAAATAGTAATTCAACGTACAATGACAGATTTCAATGGGCGTATTTCCGTGAAGGCGACAATAAGGAAGTTGATGTATTCATGATCGCTCCAACGGTAGATGTCAAAGAAGAATTGCTGATGGACGTTGATGATACCGAGAACCGTGAGCGTTTTCGCGGAGCACTTGATATGCAGAAGGATATCTTCAGCGACAGAGCAAGGATTTATGCTCCCTATTACTGCCAGCTCTCATTGAATGGATATGAGCTCATCGGAAGCGACAGGGATATGTTTTTAAGTATTGCTTATTCTGATGTCGCAGAGGCTTTCAGATACTATCTTAGGTTTGAGAATAAGGGCAGACCTTTCATATTAGCCGGTTTCTCTCAGGGAGCTGATATGTGTTATCGTCTTATGGAGAATTTCATGGAGGATGAAGAGGTACGTTCAAAGCTCGTTGCAACATATGCTATCGGCTGGACTATGGATGAAGAGACTGCAGCAAAGTATCCTTACCTTAACTTTGCTCAGAGCGCTGATGACACAGGTGTTATAGTAAGCTTTGAGTGCGAAGCTCCAGAGTTAAATGCTTCTATGATATGTTCTGCAAATCAGAAGATGATGTCGATTAATCCTCTCAACTGGCGTACAGACAATACGATCGCAAAGAAGGATCTCAACAAGGGCGCTTGCTTTATGAAGGAAAACTCTAATGAGATAGAGAAGGAAGTTCCCGGCCTTTGCGGATGTTATTTAGATCCTACCAGAGGAACACTCAAGGTAACTGACATCAAAGCGGCTGATTATCCGGCAGGCATCAAGCTGCTTCCAGAAGGTTCATACCACATTTACGATTACCAGTTTTTCTTCAGAAACTTGCAGGAAAACGTAGGAACAAGAATTGATGCCTATAAGATCAAGCAGGAACAGCTTGCAGCAGAAGCTGAAACAGCAACAGCGGAAGAGGAAGCTGCCCAGACTGAAGAAACACCAGCGACTGAAAAAGCTGCCTGAAATATTATAGCTGAATATATACCAAAAGGGAGTCCTTTATCGGGACTCCCTTTTTACATTACCGGTTCGGAAGAAGGCGTTAGCGGAAATTCAACAGTAAGTGCGAATGTACCGTTTTCTGCGTCTATCTTCATCTGACCGTTGAGGTCTGTGACGGCTTTTCTTATATTGATAAGACCAAAGCCGTGATTTTTTTTATCGGATTTTGATGTTTTGTCGAAACGGCTTTTCTCCGGCATCGGGTTAGCGATGGATATTATCTGGAGATTGCGGTTTACGGCGCATTTTACATCAATTATGAGCTTTTCGGCTGAGTCTATCCTGCCGCAGGCTTCGACAGCGTTATCGAGCGCGTTGAACAGTATAGTTGAGAGTTTTGCAAGCGGAACACTGTTGTCGATAGCTCCATTGAAGACTATCTCGGCATTGTTTGCCTGAGCGTTCTCGTTTTTTCTGTCAAGGATAGAATCGGCGATGTAGTTGCCGCTGGAATAAGTTTTGCTGCTGATAATTTCCTGATTAGTAACGTCCTGGATATACTGAGAAGCTTTGGTATACTTGCCGGAATCTATCAGCATATTGATACAGGTAAGGTGGTTCTTGTAGTCGTGGCGGAATTTTCTGAGCTCGTTGCTCATAGTTGCCATTTTCTTGTAGTAGCTTACCTGTTCGTTGACATTTTCCTCCATAATATCCGACATAAGCTCATAATACTGTCTTGAAATGCAGTTGTTTATGAGGTATACTATCATCATGAACAGTAACGGGATTATTATCAGAGTACTTACAAGTATGATATTATTCTGAAGAGCCTCATTGGCAAATTTAGACTGGATACAGCCGCACATTTCACCGAGCAGCATAAGCATACTTAGTACCAGTGCGTGTACCTTTTTGGGGATAAGTCTGGCAGTGAACGGAAGAACGGTCTCAGTCTTCTTTATGAGTGAACCGCTTACGAGGAAGAAGATGAGATTAATCAGAAGTGATGCCGCCTTTGTTATAATGCCGATCATATCTGAGATCCAGAAGAATTCAATAAATATACCGCACATCGACTGCACTATCGAGTCGAGGCACATAAACACAGACGTTACATACAATGCACCGCATTTGTTATTGTGCATGAGGAATATTATAGTGAATATCAATATGTACGTAAACAGGATCGACAGAGATGCCGCAGTCGGCATATCATCTGTAAAACGGAAATAGCCGCTTAGACCGCTTGCCACGATCAGAGTACCTGTCAGTACAAGTATAGATGTGTGCCGGTAAGATGGGTGGCTTCCGTCAACAAGGAGAAGCAAACGGTTGATATTGACGACATACAGGAAATTCAGAGCAATAAATAAAATACAGGATGTGTAATTCATCATCATAGCTTACTGATACTTTCTTTTTTTACGAAATCAAAATAGTTCTCACGGAATGGTTTATATTTCTTTTTGGATATGGGTACTTTTTCTTTTGTCGAAAGAAGTATGTCTGTTTTGGAGAAGCTCTCGATATAATCGAGATTAACGATATATGACCTGTGAACACGGAAGAAGAAGCTGCTTTTTAATTCTTCTTCAAATTTAGATAGGGTATTGCGGTAGACATAAGTATTGCTTTTAGTAAATAGCTTTGTATAAACGTTTTCAGCCTGAGCATAGATTATACTGTTTTCTTTTACGCTGCATACTGCGAGGGTATCTTCGTCCTGAACTATAACAGAAGGAGATTTGACAGTTTCCCTGAGGAAGGAATCAAGTGCTTCTTTCAGCTTGTCCTCATTGAGAGGTTTTACAAGAAATCGGAAAGCCTTAACGATCATGGTGTCAAATACAATATCTGTATAGCTGCTTACAAAAATTACGTGAGTGTCATTGCCTCGTTCTCTCAGACGAGAGATGGTATCGAGACCGTTGACGTTTTTCATTTTGTGATCAACGAATATCAGATCAAATTCTATGTTGGAATTCATCAGATCATTGCCGTCGCAGAACTCAAAGTAGACCGCATCAATATCGGTCCCTTTGAAATAGTTGTCAGTTTTCTTGATAATATCGTCACGGTAAATTTTTTCGTCGTCGCAAACTGCTATTTTCACGAAAATCCCCTCCCCTTATTTTAACCAATACCGTACATCCGTATTACCATATCTAAACAGCGATAAGCCCTGAAAATGCACCACTACTCAGAGCTTAAAGTTCAAAATAAAAACAAAGGTATATATTAATATATATATTATACAATAATTTATAGATAATTGCAAGTGTTTCCAGTCAAGAAAATTAAAAAGTTGCTATTTACTAAAAAAAGTTGCTCGTTTACTAAATATCTATTGACTTTCAACTGTTTATCTGATAATATTAAGAACATAAAAAAGAAAAAGGCAATTTGTATTTCTGTGGTGGTAATTTCGATTTTGGACGAAAGGAGTATTGTATTATGTGGAGTGATATAATAGACGCGCTGAGGAACTTAGGAAAATAAATTTGCTATCCAGGTGATAGGCGTTTAACGCTGATCATCTTTCCCCACACCTTATACATCAACAAAAGGACAGCTTTGCTGTCCTTTTGTGTTATGCGAAAAAAATACCCTCTTTTCTTTGATTTGACTGTTTACTAAAAAAAACTATCCGTTTACTAAATTTCAGTTGATTTTATTCTTTATTCGGGTTAATATATGGTTAATCTTTAATAATACATACCGCATTAAGATTTAACAACTAACAATGCCAACGTTATTATGAAAAGAGGGATCACGTATGTGGAACGACATCATGAGAGTTATCGGAAGACTTTTCAAATAAGATTCTGTAACTCAAATTCAATCGCACCCCTGTCATTTAGAAAGGGGAAAACATTTTTATTTCATTACTGATATAAAAATACATAATATCTGCAGGAGAACAAGGATTCATCTTACTTTAATCGTAGAGGAGGGACATACATAGATCTGATGAGATCCGCCTGTGAAATATCCGGTCAAGCTTATACGATTTACGCTGGAAGCTGTGCAGCAATAAAACAGCAGGATGTGGAGACCGGTTTTTACAGAGGCAATATCTTGTCATCTTTAATTTGACCGCTGAACATCGGATAATAACTGCCAAAGCAAATTGTAATTTACCAAGTAGAAGATACATTATGATCTGCACAAAATTGCACCAATACACCTCACTAACATATTATGCAAGATTACAGTTACCGATACAGCAACAGCTTCACTATGATACACACTAATATCCGTAACAACAAGCTGCAATAATCTAAGTACGATATACAGTATGATACACGACACTAAACGCTGCATTACACAACTAAAAACGCACCACCATAAGCAGTAAAGATCACTTCACGTTCCTATACAAAACATAGTACAATATACGATATACGATATGCCAGTAAGTATAACATATAGTACGGTCCGATAAACAATAATCCAGTAAACAAAATCAGATTTACCACAACATTACACTAACAGAAATACTAATCAACACTTCAGAACTCAGCACGATACACAGTAATACATACACCAACATTATACTCAGTACAAAACGCAGCAAAAGCGGTCAGGATTATGGAATTATGATATATATGCATTCAGGATAGTTTTTTACGAGGAGACTTTCCCGGGTGCTTACAGCTTGATTAAGTATGATCAGAATCCAAGGCGTTCAATTGCACTATATGCTATTTTTATATAATTACTACTCTGCTCGTTGGTGAGCAGGGGGAGCTAAGGGGCAGATAACGCTCCTGAAGTGGATGAAGGTAATGCACAATTATCTCACACTCCATAAATAATAATAAGGATCAATATCTGTAAGTGAACTGAAAAGTTCACTTAGGTATTGATTCTTATTATGTTATCAGATTTTTACATCCGGCAATTCGGCCGGCATTAATACGATATCCAGGTGTCAGCGTTCCCGCGCTGACGATCTCTCCACACACCTTATACAAAACAACAGGACAGCCTTAGGCTGTCCTGTTGCGTTATACTGACATATCAGTTTTTGCGTTTTCTGTTCACTCCGCATATGAAAACCGGGAGTGCTGTTTTATCATATACCCTTAAAGGTGATCTTCTTGTATTTTTCGAGCTTTTCAGCAACGGTAGCGCGCTTCTGAGGATCCATGAAGAAACCGCCCTGTGTATCAGCGATCTCATCACAGTGAACACCGCGTCCCTCTTCTGAAGTACGGTCGCGCTCGAGACCGTTTGCAGCGATCACGAACTTCCACTTGCCGTCGTCAGTCTTAACGAGGTCACCGCCTGCACCGCAGACAGCACACTCGATAGGATACTGAAGTCCCTTCCACTGAGGTTCACCGAGGCAGAGACAGTTGCTGTGGCAGTTGGGACACCAGCCTGCATCGGGTTCGCCGAGCCATTCGCGCTTGTCAGCAGGAGTGTTGAGTGATTTCATAATGTTCTGACCGATCTCTCTTGCGCGGGCGAGCTTTTCTTCGTGGAGGAGCACCTGTGCCGGAGCCGGTACCATAGTTGCCATATACATATCGATTATCTTGAAGCTGTTTGAGAAAGTTGAAGCCTGCATACATTCAAGAGCCATAGACTGCCATGAACGTGTTGAACCGCCGACAGCTATCAGGGCACCTATACGGTCACGCGGCTGGATAGCGCCTATCTTGGTGAGGAAAGCTGTCTCGTAAGCAAGGTTTCTGTGCATGAATTTGAGGAAGAGCGATGAGGGCATAAGTGCATAGGTCGGAGCAGAGAAGATAACAGCGTCCTGATTGAGGAGAACTTCCATAATTTTCTTCTTCTCGTCTTTATTGTCGAGGGAACAGCCTGTGTGCTTGCCCATAGACATACCCATAGTACATGAAGTACAGCCTGTGCAGTCAAGGAGCTCATAGTCCTTGAGGTTTATCATAGTGATCTCAGCGCCCATCTCCTGACAGACGAGGAGTGCTTCTTTCAGCAGTATTTCGCAGTTGCTGTCTTTACGTCCGGCGGTAACGCCCATAACTTTAAATGCCATAATTTTCTCCTTAAAATGTTATTGTCGCATAATGCAATATTAATTTTAAGGTATATCTGCGAAAAAAGCAAGTTGTTTATTGCGGAAAGTATTTTAGCGATTCATATCTGTTTCAGCTTCCTTTGCGATTTCATCGTAGAGACCGGAGTAGTCGTCCATGGTGAAGTCCTCGGTATCGAACTTGTAGTTTTCGAGCTTGAATGACATAGCAAAAGAGCCGTTGCTATATATTTCACAGGATATAAGATGATCGTTCTGATCCAGGGTTATGGTATATTTGCCATCGGTCTCAAGCATAGACAGTGTCCTGAAAGAATAAACCTTGTTGCCGTTTTCTTCTGACTGTGTAAAATCAACGACCTCTCTATTGTTTTCACCTTCAACTATATCTCTTTCTATGTCCTTGAGCAGATAAACGTAATGGAATGACGGCTGGTATTCGAGTATACCGTTGCTGTACGAATATACAAGCGAGGATTCGTGATTCCCGGCTGTATCGGAAACTTTTAGTGCAGTCGGTGCACCCTTCCATGTGTCATAGTTTCCTCCGTCCGGCTTCATTATCATTTCAACGGATTTTTCTCCGTTGTTCATTGAGCCTTCGCCGGTCATATACATTGTATTTTTCTCACCGTCATAGACTATTTTTCCGGACGAGGTTTCGTATGGAGTTGAGAATGTATAGTCCGCGTCAAGATTTTTGGGAAGACCGCTGCTTATCATATCGGCGAGAGCGGAGCCTTCATCAAGAACGAAGTGTTCTGTCAGTATATTGCTGACATTGCTGAAGTCTGCTTCATTCAGCGGTTTGTAGTATTTGCCGCCTTTGTTCAGATAGCCATCAGCGTATATATTGAGCGTTAAAATATTATAACTGCCTGAACTGATAACAAGTTCATTATCATTAAAGGTTTCTTTCTCCATAACTTCATCTTCGCTGCATTCTGTCCATTCGATTGAAGCTATTTTGTTTTTTAAGCCGTCATAGTCAACGACATCATATTTTCTTATCTTTTTACCGTAAAGCAGTTTGCCCTGAGGTACCATTGTCGGACCTGAACGGAATTGTACTTTACTGAATTCGTGTGCATCAGGGAAAAGAGCAAGTATCGTGCTGCTCGGAACAGCCTCCATTATGGTTGCGCTTGTTGCCCCTGTTGTAACCTCTGTTGTATCGGAAACTTCTGTCAGCTCTGTGACAGCGGCAGGTCCCGTAGAAGCTGATATGCCGTGTGAGGGCTGGTTCTTGTCGTGCTGTCTGAATGCGTAAGCAGCACCGCCGACTGAACCGCAGACGAGTACGAAAGCCGCAGCCATAGCCGCATAGCGCGTCCAGCTGCGCTTAGGAGCTATGTCCGTACCGCTGACACTATCCTCATATGATTCCATAGCTATAGGCTCAGAACTGAGCTTTTTCTGCATTTCGCTGCGGAATTCGTCTGTGCATTTTATTCTTTTCATGAGATCGTTATACTCGTTGTGCTCCATATTCATAGCCCTCCTTTATAAGTATCATTTTGAGTTTTTTTCTTCCGCGCTGGAGAAGCGAACTGACTGTGTTCTCGCTTTTGCCTAAGAGCCCGGCAATTTCTTTGACTGTATACTCCTCGAAGTAGTACAGGAATATCACGGAAGCGTATTTTTCCGGGAGTTTATGTATCATTTCTCTTATTTCGTTATCTCTTGGTGAAAATTCGCAGCTGAGCTTATCTGAAAGCTCATCGTCGAGCGGTTGGTTTCTGCGGACATGAGCGCTTATCCTGTAGTTTTTACAGCGGTTGATAGCAGCTCTCAGCAGCCATGCCTTCATATGTTCTTCTGATTCAAAGTTCTGCGGCTTTGCGTGAAGCGTAAGAAAGACTTCCTGAGTGATGTCCTCGGCTTCGGGGTAGCTGCCCGTCATAGCGAAAGCCGTACGCAGAACTGTATCGCAGTATTTGTTGAATGCGTACAGCGCTGAATTGTTCATAAAGTATTCCTCCTTTCGTGTAGAAGCGTCGCCTCATAAGTATATACAAGATACGGAAAGATTTCCGTGCATTTTTCAAAAGAAAATTTCATATTTATTTGCATTGTAATTTTAACATATAAAACAGGTGTTTTCAATAGATAAAGAGATGAAATTTTACATTTTGTCTATTGATTTTCTCGGAATGATATTGTATAATTTTATTGATTTATCAATGTTTTGCTTTTGTTATTTTATGCGAATAAGGAAGTGAGCATATGTATATCCAGGAACAATACAGCAAAGACCTGCTGTTTATTGAAAAGATAGATAAGCTTGTAGCCCGTAAAGTAGAATTTCTCGCATATTTTTTTCCGATTGCAGCCTGCCTTGGAGCGCACACGCTCTATTTCATTCTTTTTACTGCGGCAGATGTACCTATAATGTCGGTGTTCAATATATTCAGCATGACCTTCTATGCTGCGATGATCTTTATATTCAAAAGAGTAACTGATAAAGTAAACATCGTATATGCGGCAGTTGCCGAGATAATCGCCCATGCGACAACCGCGACTGCCTGTGTTGGTTGGATACCGGATTTCGGTATGCTTCTGCTGATGATAATACCGATAGTCTTTCTGATGCCGAATAAAAATAAGAAGATACCGGTCATAACGATGGTGGTATCACTGCTTATATATGCTGCGCTCAGGATAATTTACCGGGACTCTGATCACACGATATACAACATAGAACATACATCATATGCGATGATATTCTTTGTAATAAATATGGTAATTGGCTCTTGCGTGCTTGTGTATGTAACGACTATCTACAATATTATGAACCGTTACACCGAGTGCAAACTCAGGGTTCAGAACGAACAGCTCAGGATTATGGCTTCCACAGATCCCCTGACAAAACTCAGCAACCGCCGTGAGATAAGCAGAAGACTTGCAGAGATAAGCGAAGCAAGTCATCAGACCGGAAGCAATTATGTAGTCGGCATAGGCGATATAGATTTCTTCAAGAAGATAAACGACACCTACGGTCACGATTATGGAGACATTGTTCTTACTAAGGTCGCAGAGGTCATATCCTCATCACTTCCGGACAATGGCTGTGCGGCAAGGTGGGGCGGTGAGGAGTTCCTCTTCGTCATACCGGATTCTGATCTGAATGAAGGTATCCGATATGCTGACAGTATGGTCAGTGCGGTGAGCCGTGAGATATTCAGCAGCGACGGAAAAGATTTTTCCGTTACTATGACTATCGGTATCTGTGAGGCTTCACCGGACGATACTGTTGATAATGTCATAACCTGTGCGGATGGCAGACTCTACAAGGGAAAGCGCAACGGCAAGAACCATACAGAATATACAGACTGAAAAGCAAACAGCTCCTGTCCGATAATTGAACAGGAGCTGTTTTTTATTTTAAAGTGAGGTTTTAGCGAACAAGCTTTGCTATGCCGTTGTCTATATTTATCACATTTGGATTGCTGTTGTCGTAATGACCTTCAAATGCCAGATAAGTATTCTGATAGAAATATATCACGGTAGTTTTCTGATCGTTTATATCTTCATTAGTATCTATCCTGTATGTGCCGGTTCCGGAATTGCCTTCAGGATCGGTATAATCATATGCTCCGTTTCCGTTTATAACTACGTATTTCAGGGGAGCGCTGCTAAAATGGGTATTATCAATGAGCTGAAATTCCCATGTGCCGGCAAGGCTTTTTTCATCGATGAGGGAGCTGCTGTTTGCTTTGTCACGTACAAGACGTACAGAATCGCCTTTGCCTTCATAGAGCGTATCGATATCATTCTCAGTATACCATGCGCTTAGTATGATATCGTCGCTTTCACCAATGTGAAAATCAAGAGTTGGTACATTTCTGCCGTCCACATAGCCACCGTTAGGGTTGGTTGTAACGATGCCGCCTGTGTAATTGCCCCATATCTTGGTTGCTGTGTATGTTCCGTCTTCATTTATAGTTATTGAGCCTGCATTCTTAGGATTTTCCTGGACAGTAGTATTTCCGTCTGCGATCTGATATGTCCATTCGCCTGTGAGAGCGTTTATATCGACATCAGGTGTATTCTCTGCTGTAAAGCCGCGGATGAGTCTTGCAGAACCGCCGTTGCCGTCATAGAGTGTATTGAGGTTATCCTCAGTATACCATAAGCTGAGTAATATTTCGTCGCTGGCACTGTCACCGTTGTGGAAATCAAGTGTTGGTACAGTTTGGCCGTTTACGTATCCGCCGGAAGGGTTGACTGTAACGACTCCGCCTAAGTAATGGCCCCATATCTTGCTTGCTGTGAATGTGCCGTCTTCACTTATATATATAGTACCTGCAAACTTGGGATTTTCCTGAACTGTGGTGTTGCCGTCTGCAATCTGATATGTCCAATTGCCGACGAACTTATTCAGATCACTATCAGAAGTATTGGAGTTGTTTCCGTCATTACTTACGCGGACGAGCTTCTCTTCACCGCCGTTGCCGATAGTGATGACATCAGGATCATTTCTGTCATAATAACCGCCGAATGAGAATTCGCCGTTGGGGGCTTCGTAGAAGTTTACAGTATTGTGTACTGTACCGCCTATCTCCTCTGTGCCTGTTACGACTGTGCCTCTAACTATATCACCGTTTTCTCTGTGGATAGCGTATGTTCCGTCAGACTCTATCATGATCGTTTCATTGTACTTAGAGGATTCAACCAACCACTTGCCTACAAGCTCGCTTATGCTGAAGGGATCTGTTGAGTTTTCAGTTACAGGCTGTGTTGTTACAACAGCTGTTCCGGTCGTGACAGTTACAGTCTCAGTGCCTGTTGAAGTCTCAGTTGTAGCGGCAGGTGTTACGAGGTGGTCTGAATCTGGTTTCTTGCTGCCCTTTTTGATGAGAGCTGTGCTTCCGGCGATTATGCCGATCACAAGGATAAGTGAAGCTGCTGCGCTCATAGGTCTGAGCCAAGCAGGTCTTCTTACGCGGTCAACGCCTTCAACGACGTTGTTTTCAGTTACTTTTATGTTATCTTTCTTTGCTCTTGTTGTTTCTTTATCTTTCATCTTGAATTTCCTTTCACTCATGACAAGTATCCTGTCAAGCTGTTCGTCCGATATCTCGGGACATTTATCGATAAGTCTGTCCATTGAATCATTCTCCGCATTTTCAAGGATATCGAAAATCTTTTCGTCTTTCATAACTGCTCCCCCTCCTTATATAGTCATTCCGGCTTCAACGAGCATTGAACGGAGTTTTTCCATAGCTCTCGAACATCTTGTTCTTACAGCTGCTGATGTCATTCTGACGTTCCGTGCAATTTCATTGGAATTGCGGTTGTAGTAGAATTTCTGTATAAGTATAGTTGAATCCGGCTCGCCGAGTTCATCTATCTTATCGAGGAGCACGCGTCGGAGTTCAGAACGGTCAACGTGTTCGTCAACACTAAAGTCCGAGACAAGCTCCCGCATATTGTCTTCGTCTGTATCAGCGATATGGTCAGCCTTTGCAGTAAGGCTTCTGAAGCTGTCTATCGCTCTTCTCTTTGCAACGGTGCAAATGAGGTATTTTATATCGTTTTCTGACGATATATCTATCTTGCATTTCATGAATATGTCTGCAAAAACATCGCTTACACATTCTTCAATGTCCTCATTAGTGCCGCAGCCCCTGAGTTTATTGTACACGATAGCATAAACATATCTGCCGTATTCTCTGACGAGCGCTTTGTGACATTCAGCAGGCGAGCGCTGCATCATATCTGCAAGTTCTTTGCTTGTCATGTTCATTCCTCCTAACGTAGTAATATTCAAGATCGACCTTTCATAAACAACAATCGAAAGGGTAACAACAAGTGTTACAGTTTCAGCAAAAAAAATTTTTTTGAGATAACATTAATATCTATTTTATCACATTTTCAGCCGGTGTTCAACAGCCTTCGAAGCACCTGACGGAGAGTATTCTTTATAATAAAGTAAAATCTTGCAAAATTCACGGAATAATGGTATAATAAGTTATCTTAAACTCAGGAGCACAGATATGTATTACTATATAAAAAATACACTTGAAAAGGCCGTAGAGCTGGATTTCAAGGAGCACAGCAGCAAATTTGTAGCGGTACTGACATCAGCTGAATGGCTCGAAAGCAGGGACAGGTTCGATATGGGAATCGAAATGGATATCGATCTGTCAGCTGTTCATTCCACCAAAGCCGAAGTGAACTACGATTCGCTTACGGGAACATTTTCTGTTCCGGACAGGGAGAATATATCCGCTCCCAACACCAATTTTGCGTTTGCTCTCGATGAAAAGGGCATAGTCTTCATTGATGACAGCGGCTTCGTGAACGGTGTCATAGGCAATATAATAAATTCAAAACGCTGGACTATGCCGAGCCTTGAGCGGTTTATATTTGACTTCCTTGAACAGATAGTTTCTCGCGACCAGCAGATACTTGAACGCTTCGACAAGGAGCTCGACACGATAGAATCAAATATCCTCGAGGGTGACGAAAAGGATCCTTCTGTCAGAGTCAGCCGTATCAGGAGCGATCTTCGTGATCTGCGAGTACACTATGAACAGCTTCTTGATCTCAGTCAGGAGCTTGAGGAAAATGAAAACGATTTCTTCAACGAGGATAATACACGTTATTTCCACCTGTTCTCGCAGCGTGTATCGAGACTTCACGATCTTACGACTTCACTGCGCGACTATTCCATACAGATACGTGATATATTCAAGTCACAGCTCGACATCAAGCAGAACCGCATCATGGCTCTGCTCACCATAATCACATCGATATTTATGCCGCTTACTCTTATCGCAGGCTGGTACGGTATGAATTTCAAATATATGCCCGAGCTGGAGATAAAAGCCGCATATCCTATTGTTATTGCAGCAAGCATCGCGATAGTTGTTGTCAGTCTTATATTCTTTAAAAAGAAGAAGTGGCTGTGATACAGGCAAAGCAGCTCGTTAAAAATGATATGATCAGGTATCTCATATAAGGGAGTGAGATTTGAAATGACCGATAACGATGATAAAAATGAGTTTCAGCCGGAACAGACTGATAACAGTACATTCAGCAGCGATCAGGAAAGTATCTCTGAGATATTAAGCGAGATACAATTCCAGCAAGAGGTTAAGAAGGATTCTGAGACACCTGTTGGTTCAGGTATGGAAAAGGCAATGCTCATATCTTTCGGTGTTGCGATACTGGGAGTTATTATCTCGTTCTTTTTTGATACAGATAATCTGTGCAGAGTATTAGTGATTCAGGTGTTTGCGGTATTCGGCATAGGATTTTTCTACGGATGTATGAAGCAGAACATTCACAAAAAAATAACAGGGTTTTCGTTGTGGCTCTCCGTGGGAGTCGGAGGCTGTGCTATTGTGGCAGGGATACTTGCGGCAGTTCTCAGGCAGAGGGATATCCTGACAGCGGTACAGTACAGGCATATAAAGAGCTTTCTTGTTGACGGTGCTATGGTCGCCATCGGCTTGTTTCAGATAGTACCGACTATATATTACCGCATCAAGTTGAAACGGCGCTGCACCGAGTCTGTTACCGCGACCTGTGAAGAACTAAAAACGATAATACTCTATGAAAAAAACGACAGACCTGTGTACGGAACTGTGCCGGTATGGCGTTATTCCTTCAATGGCGAAGAGTACACAGTTGAGGATAATGTTTATTCCAAAGGTACGCTCCACATGGCAGGAGATAAAGAGGAAATACTCATTGATCCGGATGAGCCTGATTGTATGCTTAGCAGATATGGTCTGCCGCATTTGGGTGCAAGGCTGATAGCTGGCATAATAATTATCGCGATCGCAATTTATTTTATAGTACACAAAATATGAGCAGATACAAAAAAGGACCGCCTTGATTGAAGGCAGTCCTTTTTATGTATATAGAAATTTGCGATTCAATTATTTGCTTTTGTGATACTTGGATTCAATAAGAGTACGCTTCATTTTTATGAGGTCGAATACGTTCAGCTTGCCGTCGTGAACCATATCTGCCGCATCCTTGTTCATAAGCTTTACACTGTGCGGTCTGATAAGATATCTATGGAACAACACAAGATCAGCAGCGTTCAGCACACCGTCATCATTAACATCTCCGTCAGGAGGATCTATCGGGATGATCTCTTCCGGCTCTGTAACCTGCTCAGATACAGTTGTGCCTATCATTGACGGATCTTCGGTCTCTTCTTCAAACGGTTCTGTAACTTCTTCTGAGACAGATGTTCCCATAATGGTTGGTTCCTCAGTCGGGAATGTGAATTCTTCGCAGACAGTCGTACCCATAAGAGTAGGCTCTTTGGTCGGGTGTGTATACTCTTCGGAAACAGTAGTACCCTCAGTGTACCATTCTACTTGTGGTTCAGTAACTATTTCAGCAACAGTAGTGCCTACAATAGTTGTTACGTCGGTATATGAGTCTGCAATTGCTACTCCTTCCACGAATTCAGTTGCTGATTCCTGGAGAGAGTTAGTTTTTGATGATGCGTTTGCTCCAGAGGAACGTACTTTGTCCTTTGATGAAGCGGAAACAGTTCCCATAGAAGCACCGAGTGCGGCGGTAGCCAACAGTGCTGTTATTTCTTTGGTGAATTTTCTCATTGTTTCTAACCTCCGTTTTCTTTAGTTATGATTTCAAGTGCAGTCAGAATATGCACTTGTTCCTCCATACAAGCGGCTTCTGAAATATCTCTTACCGAGTTCGTTGTAGCCATTTTGCGGCAGGCACACGAATTGCGGCAGTATTTTGATATCTCGCAGCCCTTGCATCTCTCTGAGACCATAGAATAATCGGGATGTGCTTTTCGTGCTTCTTCGGCTTTGATGCCTGTGAAAATACTTCCGCAGTTATACTCCGGTCTGTTTTGGAACTGGACACAAGGATATATGTTGCCGTCCCAGTTTATGAATATCTTTTTTTTGCAAATCTCGCAAAGGCTCTGTTTGTTTTCCTTGATCCTTTTCTTTTTTGTAGCAAGCTCATAAACGTACAGATCCTTGATCTCCGAGACTTTACGCCACTGTTCTCTTAAAATGTCACCGAATGCGTCAGGATCAGCCGGTTGTAGAAAAGAATCCATTACTGCGGAGACTTTTTTTACACCGAGCTTGTGCAGATACATTAAGTTATCATACAGCTTTGGAAGTGTCTCTTCCGTATATACGAGCTGTACAAGTGTATCAGGCTGATATTTAAGGAGTGTTTTCAGATTAGCGTCGAGCAGTGCAGTGTCAACGCCGCGGTCAGTACATTCTATGCCGTCGTGGGACATATTTATAGTGACCTTTCTGTCTGCACACCATTTTATGAATTCTTCTTCGAGCAGTGTTCCGTTAGTTGTAATAACGTATTTTTTAGCTTTGATACTTTCGCAGTAGTATTTTACAGTGTCTTTATACAGCAAAGGCTCTCCGCCAAAAAGGTACAGCACTCCGACATCGTTGCGGCTGTTGATGAAATCAGCGATCTTCCCTCTGATATCGCTGGTTATGCAGCCGTATTCCGTGTTCAGATGACGTTCGTAGCAATAGGTGCATTTAAGATTACATTTGTTGGTGATGCTGATAGTATAATCCAAATTATCCCCCTCTCATAATTATGTCTTGACTTAGTTGTGAATTAAGTATAATACATATTTCAAAAAAATGCAATAGTATTAATGAAAATTTAAGAAATTCAGAACAAATTTAGTGAATTACGAACTATATTGCGGCTGGTGTCAGTATCGGTTGTTATTTATTATTTTCGTTTACAAACCCAATACCAGTGTTCTGATAGTTTTTTTATAGCTATATCATCATAGGGACTATTTGGACTGGAAATATATTCAGGTTTTTTATCTTCCACAGAATATACATAAGAAGCTCTGCCGCCGTTGTTGCAAAAAGAAACAAACCCATTATATACACATATATACTCTAAAGATTGTTTATCCAAATAATAAGAATCTATAATTTTATTATATTGAATACGCTGTTCTTCGTTTAGTTCTAAACTATGTTTACATTCATCAGTAATACAAGCTGTATAAATATCATTATATTTATTTGGAACTAAGTATATCAGCTTTTCAGAATCATATTTTTTATAATCATCGTAATAAAGATTAGCTATTGAACTATACTCGTTTATCAATGGCTTAAAGTCATCTTCTCTTGACGATATATTCAAAAATGTGAATGACGAATCAGAAACTATATTCACTATCAAGATGATTATAATTAATGATAAAAGAGCAAATAACATTAAAAATGCAATCACTTTAGTTTTTCGTTTGTTTTTCATTTTAATACTCCCATAATCGTTTCCTCAATAAAGATTTAATCTGTAAATGGCGTTTACTAACATAATTATATCGTCGTTCGGGGCGTGTGTCAAGTATTGCAAATTTCACTTGAAGCAGAAATGAAAACAGCACGATGAGCTGTTCCCATTAATTGAGAGAATAAAAACGACCTCCCGTGGCTTGAAATAAACCACAGGAGGTCTTAACTATGTGGGTAGGTGTTATCGTGCGTTTATTGCTGCGGTTACCTCATCGAGCAGTTCCTGAAGATCTCTGTTATCCGGATTGCCTGCAACGAGAGTACTTCCGAGAAGTGAAGACGGAGTCCAGTATGCGTCTGTAACATTCTGACGTACTGAAAAAGCAGACTGCTCTCCAAGGGCAACTACCGCAGGAGAAGCCTGAACTTCCTCAGATTTCATAGCTTCGATATTTGAAGGGCATTCGCCTGTGACCTGGAATCTCTTTACCTGATTGTCATAGTTTGATACCCATTCTGCAAATTTCATTGCCCAGTCGGGGAAATCTGTACCGGAGTATACACCTACATATTTATAACCCATGAATCCTGACATCTGCACCTGATCTCCGTTTACGGTATATGTCGGAAGCTTTGTTGCACGAAGGTCATCGCCCCATACAGCAAGGAGATTTTCGTAATCCCACTGTCCGCCAACAAAAGCGATAATGCTGTCATCAGTAGCTCCGTCGATGAAGGTTTCAATGCTCTTGAATCCCTTGCTACTGCTTATGTTCAGCATTGCCTGAGCAACATCTACACCCTTGTACTGAGTGTCGGTGGCATTCCAGTTGCACACATTGAAAGTGACGCCAGGATTGGCTTCGGCTTTCAGTCCTGCGCCGCCGAAGAAAGAATACAGATACCAGCCTGAAGACCAGTCCATAGCGAAATATTTATTGTTCTTCTCAGCGACTTCAAGTATCTTGTCAAGTGATAGGACATCTGATTCGTTCAGATACTTTGCATTATAGTAAAGGAAATATCCGTTTCCTGCTGTTATAGGGCAGGCATAGAGCTTCAGCTCTCTGGCTACACAAGATATTACTTCAGTGTATCTTCCACCGTTATCAGCGATTATCTTGTCTTTATCCTCCATTGGAAGCAGATATCCTGCATTGTAGAGCTGATCCAGCTGATCGTCGGCAAAGTACAGTATATCAGCGGAATCTTCCGGATTTTCCTGTATATATTCTGTCATGGAGTGTTCGGGCTTATTGCCGAGGATTATTTCGATATCCGCGTCATCTTTATAGTATTCGATGAAGTCGTTTGACATATCGAGAAGCAAAGCTTCGTCCTCCATTTTCCATACGTTAAGAGTGACTTTTTCACGCTTTTTATTTGATTTATTGCCGCAGGATGCCATTGTTAAAAGACAGGCTGCTGAACATGAAACTGCTATGATCTTTCTGATATTCATATTTATAACCTCCTGATTTACTTTTATATCAATCTTCGTAATAACGCCAGTTGCCTGATGCGGAATATCTTCCGTTTGTGAGCGCAAGTTTCAGCTGATTATGGATAGTCATATCAACTGTATCGTGACTTGCTTTTCTGACAAGAGCGATATCGTAATCCACTGTAATGCGCTGATTATTGATCTCATATTCGGATGTAAGGGAACGATATGCTCTTTCGACAAGGTTTGCTGTTTTTGCGAAGCTGTCCTGTGAATCATCAGTTTTGATAACTGCAACGAATTCATCAGAACCGGTTCTGTAAACAGTACCGTCTTCAAATACACCACTAATACGTTCAGCAGTTGAAGCGAGCAGTTTGTCGCCTGCATCGCTGCCGTATCTGATATTGATGCCGCTGAAATCCTTGATGTCAAACATCATGAAGTACATTTCCTCACCATCAGGTATCTCAACAGGATATGCGCCGTATTCAATAACAAAGGAGAATCTGTTACTTGAAACAGTAACATTGTCCTTGAACATAGCATTGTTGAGTGACATCTGAGTTTTTTCGTTAGCATCGACAGCTGTTTCAAGAGATTTGGCCATTCTTTTTTTTCGTGCTTCAAGCATATTGAGGAGAACAAGCACGATTATACCGAAACCGGTAAAGAATATTCTCAGGATATTTGCATTAAATACAGCCTTGTCATAGCGCTCGTCGATAGAATCGTCTGTAATAGACAGAAGGTCGTTAAGGATGTTGTCGAGACCGTTTCTCTTATTTATGAAACGATCATAGTAAATGGAGTTTGCAGTTTCAAAATGTCCGGCGTTTATCTGAGCAAGGATCTCATTTGAAACTATTTCGTTGTACTGATCCATAGCAGTTTTCACGAGCTGATACTGCTTTTCTTCATAATCAGTCTTTTCGATAGCTTCATACTTTTTCATGAGTTCCTTGCACTCGCTCAGGGAATAGTTTATCTTATCAAGATACTCTTCAACTGAAGCTGAATCAGCATCTGCATTACGGCCTAAATTGATAGCTATGCAGAGGTCTGTTTCCAGCTCATGCATCTTGGTCGAGCGCTGCTGGAGATAATTCCTTGAAGCGACATCGTTATCCATAACGTCGGAATACTCAGATATAACAAGGCTGAAGCCAATTGCTCCGAGTATTATAAAAAGGATAACGACAATGTTTGTGATGACATTGCTCTTTTTGTTCATAACACTTACCCACCTTTATAAATTTTTAAGTATGAACAGGTTTATCATGAAAAGAGTCCTCCCTCCTCTTTTCAATAATTATGATAATGTCTCTTTTGGGAAACAGCCTGTTGCATACCATATAAAACTTAAAATACTTTTGTGCTTCCGAACAGCGCTTTATGAATAGGAGCATTGAATACTATGTTTTCAGAGAAAACAAAAAAGACTCCTTGTATATAAAAATACAGTATGCGATAATACATATCAGTCAGCAGAAAAAACTTGCAATATGATTACCGCATTTAAGGAGTCCGTTTGTATTAAGTGTTGTTTTTTCAAGTAAATAATATCATATTGCACACAGTAGTTCAATAACGTTTTACATAATATTACTTACATAATACATATTTTGTGATTGACAAGTATCTTTACTCTGCGTTATAATGATAAAAAGAGGTGATAGCATGAAACGGATAGGAGTTGTAATACCTGCAATAACCGATAATCTTCAGACCGAACTGATCGATGGGATATTTAAAACCGCATCTGCTGCCGGTTATGATGTTATAGTCCTTACTACTGTCACAAACGGAATGGAATTCCATATTCAGAACGAAATTATGGAAGGCGAAGAAAGTATATATAAGCTCCTTGAACGTGCTGAACTGGATGGAGTTCTGTTGGCATCACAGTACTTCGTAAAAGAGAGTGCCCGTATCAGTCTTTCAGAGATGATAAAAAAAACAGGCATTCCCTGTATAGATCTCGGCGGAACAGAGCTTGGCTTTGAAACTGCTTGTATTACACAGGATATAGCCATTTATAATATGACAAAACACGTTGTCGAAAAGCACAACTGCAATGACCTTATCTTTCTTGCCGGTTTTGAGGGGAATCCTGATTCCGAGCAGCGTATGCAGGGGTTCCTGAGGGCTGCTGATGAGTATAGCTGTAAATATGAAGTTATCTACGGTGATTTCTGGAAATTCCGTGCTGCGGATCTTGCAAAAGAATTCCTGCAGCATCAAAGGAAGCTCCCTGATGCGGTGATATGTGCCAGTGATGTAATGGCAGTAACATTATGCAATGAACTTCAGCACGGAGGCATATCTGTTCCGGAAGATATTATTGTGACAGGTTTTGACGGGCATATAAGTGCATTGTCAAACTTTCCGTCTATTACTACTATCAGCGGTGCTGTTTTTGAACTCGGCTGCAGAGGTACAGTCCGGCTTATTGAATCAATAGGCGGTGAACCGCCCGAGCTTCCGGAAAGCTGTATGAATATGATCTTTGGTGCAAGCTGCGGATGTGCGGAGAGAATGAGTGATTATGAAACAGCTGCAATAAAAGTACAGGATCAGATACGCAGAGAAACGGAAATATCAGATATGCTTGAAATGCGTATCAATGCTGATGTAATAACACGAGCAACTTGTGTTGAATCGGTTTCAGAACTCATAGATCTGATAGATCAGACAGCTCATATAATCAAGAACTATAAATCGCTGCATATGTGTATTTTGCCTGATTGGGACAGTGCGCCGGAACAGCCTGACTGCTGTATAACAAAACCATATCCCGATAAAATGCTCTGTGCTCTTTCAAAAAATGCGTTGCAAGACGGCAGAAGCGGAAGCATTTTTCCGACATCACAGGTAGTGCCAATGCTGTCACAGCCGCATGAGCCTACAATAATATTTGTGCTCTCGCTTCACGCGGCATCTCAGGTGTTTGGATACATTGGCTTTGAATATGAAAATCCTTTGGATTTTACTGTTTCGGTAATGCTTTTCAACCTGATGAGTTCATTTGCAAATGGAATGCGTATCCTGCGGCATAAGCTCTATGCGGAGTACTTGCAGAACAAATTAGAGGAAGCTTCTCTGTATGATAAAATGACAGATATGCTCAGCAAAAAAGGACTGCTCCTGTATCTTGAAAAACAGGAACAGTCCGAAATAAAGAATGGTATTATGCTTGTAACGATATCAAAATTAGCGGCTGCATCAAACGGGCAGACTAAAAACAGATTATCTGATAATGTTATGCAGTCTGAACTAATTCTTGCTAATGCCATACGTCTTATATCCGGCAGAAAACTTCAGACAGCACGACTCGACAAGAGGACATTTGCGATAGTTTATCCGGTTGATGAATATGCTCCGGAACACTTCGCGGAAGAAGTGATGATACAGCTTGAAGTGCTCATCAAAAAAATGCAGGAAGGCTCTGTAGCTGTTTTTCTTCCTGAGCCATATTATGTTTGTGGATATGTCAGTGCTCCGGCTGAGAAATGTGTTTCTGAACTGTGGGACGTTCTGAACAACAGTCAGCCTAAGGGAAAAGGTTTTATTGGTATCGGTTCGCTCAAAAAAATCAGACGTGAACTACATAACGCGCCGGAACTTGACTGGAATCTCACAGAGTTTGCTAAAAGGCTCAACATAAGCAAGAGTTATGTTCAGAAGCTGTACAAGGAGCATTTTGGTATAAGCTACATTGATGATCTGATAGATTCCCGTATCGGTATGGCAAAACAACTGCTTACAACGACTGATCTGCGTATAAGTGAAGTAGCATCATCATGCGGATATCAGAATGCAACTCACTTCATGAGACAGTTCAAGGATAAGACCGGGGTGTCACCTTCTGAGTTCAGAGATAAAAACAGATAGGCAATAAATAATAGCTGTCGCAAAACTGCGGCAGCTATTTTGCATTATTCACTTACAACAGGAATCCATATCTGGCTCTTGTAGTCGGGGGACAGCATATCTCCGTCGGGGTAAGCCTCGATGTCCATTTCGTAGGTGGGAGTGTAGTCCGAGGTAGGGAAGAACTCCGCACAAAGCTCGTGCCAGATCTGCTGTATAGCCTCGGGCATGGGACCTGTACACTCTGCCACTACCCACGTCCTTGCAGGGATAGTATTCACACGGAAGCCCTCGGGAGCGGCTGTATCGGTAGCACACTCCACAGCGATACCGTAGTCGAAGGTCTCGGCGTCTGTGAGACCGTTGCCGTAGCAGGTACCGTAGATAAAAGTGCTGTCCGATGCGTGTTCAAGCAAAGTGGTGATAGTGCCGTCGGAGTGGGCTCTACCCCAGAATTCGGGGATAGTGTTCTTGTTCTGCTCACCAACAACTGTGTGCTGCTCAACCTTTTCAAGCACTGTGAATGCGTCCTTTTTAACGATGTTATAATTCATTGAATTACCGCCTTTCAAAATGATCTGCACCTTGAAACGTGAAAATGAACGAAGCCTGCCGCCCTCGCGCTTTGCCTCAGTAGGCGTTACGCCGTGGAAGCGAGTGAACGCTCTTGTGAAGCTCTCAGGCGACTCATAGCCGTATTTCAGCGCCGTGTCAATGACCTTTGCGTCCGTTTTCATCAGCTCACTGCCGGCAAGTGTGAGCCGCCTGCTGCGGATGTATTCGCCTACGGTGATACCGCACAGTATACCGAAAATTTTCTGAAAATAGTAGGGCGAGCAAGCCGCCTGCCTTGCGACCTCCGCCATATCAAGCTCGTCGGTGATGTGCGCTTCGATGTAGTCGATGGCTTTCTGAATACCTGTGGCTAAGTTCATTGTTTTCCCTCCTTTAGTGTGATTTTATTATAACATCGTGAGAGTTTGCTGTCCTGATATTTTGTGGCTTTTGGTGTCAGGTCAGACCAACATTACAAACTTTCTTCTAAACGATCTATTACCCAATCAAGAATATTTCCGAAATCAAGCTCTCTGCATATATCGCCATGATCCACATACATTATCTCCTCAGTTCCGGCATAAAAGCAGACGCTTACTCCCCAGCCTCCGAGTTCGCCGATAACTACACATTCATCGGGAACATCGCAAGCTTTTTTATCATTATCCGTGATAAAATCCTTGGGCTCATAAAAAACAGCACATCCTCTGTCGATTTCTGAGCTTTTTGAAAATCGGAGCCATTCTTTGTATGACTCAGGTATTTTTATACCGTGTTCGCTCTCCCAAACTTCGATTTCATCATCTGAAACAGGAGCATCGAATTTAAAAGTCCCTTCACCATTGTCCTCTATCAGCTGTCTGCTTAATTCAATGAACGTTTCAATGCGTTCAGTAAGACTATTGTTGGGTATCTCGGGGTAATTCATATAAAGTATTCTCCTTTTCTTTCAGAAATTATTGTTTGCAAAATCGCACTTCACCAGTGCCTTGCAATTAGGCAGAGATAACTTACAGTTGATATTTCCGTTTACCATAATCCTTTTATGTCGTTAATAATATCTTCAAGCAGTTCATTGAAGCTGTCATAATTAGTTATATCACCATGATCGTCAGTGAAAATCTCTCTTGTTTTCTTTGAAAAACAAATCAACTCTCCATCGCCTGTTAAACTTCCTATTATAACATAATCATCCGGAAAGTATTCCGATTTTGCGTCTATTTTATTTAACCCATATATTTCAGCAACTGTTCCCCGTAAAACAGAACCATTAGAAAAAATAAGCCAATCAATATAAGATTCAGGAAGAACTAAATCGTTTTTCTTTTCCCATTCTTTTATTTCTGACAAGGAAGCAGGCGTGTTAAATACAAACTTTCTTTTTTCATGCAGAGCAAGTGCAAGTTCTTTGATCTGCTCAATATTTGAAGTTAAACTATTATTTGGTATTTCCGGAATATACATAAAATCATCCTTTCTTTTGAAAATCCAGTCTCACAAGTGCCTTGCCATTCGGCAGGGGATAGGTCTCCTGCAATATCAGCGAGTAGCCTATTTCCTTCATGGCAGCCGTGAGTGCCTTTTCCTCCATTTGATGGTGAACCTCGTCAAGCCTGTCGAAAGCTCGCAGGTACGGCGACTCCGACACCCACTGCTCCTCGTCCGTGTTTATCTGTATCACGCAGGAAACGTACTCGGGAGCGGTCTGCAAAACGGCTCGCTGGAACGCTCCGTAGCCGATGTACTCGATAAGCAGATTCGCTATCAGAAGCTGTGCCTGCGGGAGCTTCTCTGCCTCGTTTATAAGGTCAAGGTGCAGGCACTCCAGTATGCCCGAAAGCTGAGTATATCGCTGAGATACCGCGCGGAGGTAGTCCGCATTGATGTCGATTCCGTAGACTTTGCGGAACTTGTCGGGACGGACGTGCTGAAGGCCGTTTCCGCCTGCGATACCCAACACCATTGCAGTCTCAGCAGGATAGGTATTGAACTGTACTTGCATTATGGAATTCATCGCCTGAAGCTGCCGGACAGAATCAAGGCTCATGTGATTTTCGTAGTCGTCAAGACTTATTTCTTCCCATGGGTTGCTCATTCGTTTCACCTCGTTAAGTAGAGTTCGCGGCGATAGAAGTGGATATGATTTTACTCATTCCCGAACTTCTCGTCATATATTTCCAGCCATTCTTCGCCGTATTCTTCTTCGACTTCATCTTCCAAAGTTACATGAACATATGTAAGAAAATCAAGAAAATCTTCATATTCTTCTCTGTCATCGCCGATCGCATAAAATGCTCTTGTTTTCTGGGAAAAATACAAACTATCACTGCCATACCCAAGGCTCCCGATATATGCATCTTCTTTATCAGGAGTGCTTATTTCAGGAAAAAACAGCTCTATTCCGCCATCCATGATCCTTGCGTATGAAGTGAGCAATAACCAGCTTTTATACATCTCAGGTATTTTTACACCATTAGTTTTTTCCATTCTTCAATTTTTCCAGACGAACACGGAGCATCAAATTCTATTTTTTTCTCTAACATAGAAGAAGTATTTTTCAGGTCTTCAAACTCATCTTTTACTTCTTGAATAATATTTTTAATGATACATTTCTCCTTTAATTGATAGTTTCCATAATTATATCATATTCAGGGGAGTTTTTCAATAAAAAACAGCTCCTGTCTCTATCTGGACGGGAACTGTTGTCAGTTATCGTAAAATATGCGGCAACTCATTTTAGCTGGAACTGTTGCGTTTTTTGCAAAGGTTAGTTTTTCAGTTGTTGCAGAAAATACAACAACTCATAGTAATGTGCAGGAAATGCACATGGCTTTTGGCGGTCGTAAAAGGGGCAACAGATGACACTATCGAAAAGAAGAATATTTCTGAAATAATCACTAATGTCAGATTATTTGAAACCAAGGAAAAACCATGCGAGGGAAGCATTGTTCTGTTTAACGGTTCAAATTATGAGATTGATCTTATGTGGAAAGACTCACATATTGCGTATTTTTCATCAGAACATGAAGAAGAATACTCCGAACTGAAAAGCAGCGGTTGGAAGTGCTATTTTGGGGCGGATGAATTGTTTAATATTTCAGACTTTATAAATGCAATTAAGGAGAAATAGTTTATGGCCATAATGATTCCGGAAAAACCGAAACATTTTGAAAAAGCAAGTTTGGAAGACGTAATGTTCGATTCGCTCAAGAGTTTACCTGATGATTATTATGTTTTTCATTCTTTTAAAATCGGAACAGTAACAGATGATACATTTTATGAAAGTGAAACGGATTTTATAATATTCAATAAAAACAAAGGAATTCTTTGCCTCGAAGCAAAAGCAGGACAAATAAGGTATGAAAATGGTTCATGGCTTTATTCCAGCGGTATAACTATGTCGGGAGATGGTCCGTTTGAACAGGCAAGCATGAATAAATGGAAACTTAAGAAGTACATTGAAAAACGTAAACTAACCGAAGTATTGAAACGGTGTAAGTTGATGCATGGTGTTTGGTTTCCTTCAATAACAGTCATAAGGAGACTACTATGGTCGAAACAGAACGCTTGAAAATATACCCTGCCTCAAAAGAGCAGATGGAAGCATTTATAGAAGCACAAACAGTTGATGTCCTTAAAGCTGCATACACCGAAATGCTGAACGGTTGCATTGAACATTCCGAACAGTGGGATTGGTATGCGATATGGATGATTGAGTTGAAAAACGGAACGCATATCGGTGAATTGTGCTTCAAAGGTCTTTCGCCTGATGGTGTCGCTGAGATAGGATATGGTATCAACGATGAGTATCAGGGATATGGCTATGCAACCGAAGCCGTGAAAGCAGTATCTGAATGGGCATTTAAACAGCCAAATGTT